>Ga0326511_10000046_pt1 | contig 93034 bp, 102 predicted proteins | sample 0_2496_0518_D_FD_203701 | JGI IMG/M metagenome (GOLD analysis project Ga0326511, IMG submission 203701) | Bovine rumen microbial communities from UC Davis, California, United States - 0_2496_0518 | ecosystem: Host-associated > Mammals > Digestive system > Stomach > Rumen | place: USA...
CAGAACCACAAGCAGAGGGCGCAGGGTCAGCAGAACCACAAGCACCATTCACAGCACCAAAAGCGACAACACGATTCAACATTTCACTCATAGCAGTTTCTCCTTTCTGTGAAATTTCAGTCACGTTCCTGATGTATTTATCGTAACACAAATTTTCATCTTTGAAAAGTACGCACTTTTTTGTAAGTATCGTTTCGAAAAGTAAGAATTGGAGAAAATAGCCATTTTGGAAATTGTAAACATTTTATGAACATCACTTTACAAAAAGGATGTTATATGCTATAATGAATGTAACATACTTTTAGAAAGTAATGAGGTGGTATCATGATTAAAAAAGAAAATTTACCAGAATGTGATGTTGCAACAACGGTACAGCTGATTGGCAGTAAATGGAAACTTCTGATTCTTAGAAATTTGTTAATTCGTCCATGGAGATTCAATGAGCTTCACAAATCACTGGAAGGCATCAGTCAAAAGGTTTTAACGGAAAATTTGCGTGCAATGGAATCTGACGGCATTATCAACAGGACAGTTTATCCGGAAGTTCCGCCACGGGTAGAATATTCCCTTAGTGAGTTAGGCGAAACCATGCGCCCCATTCTGGATGCAATGGAGATTTGGGGTAGAACATACAAAGAAAGTCACTAATTTCAAAAAAAAACTCCTGCATGTGCGGTCATTGCAAATGCAGGAGTTTTGATAGTTCTATCACTTTTTGAAAAGGTATTGAATTTCCTCAGAAACCATTTTTCTTTTGGCAACAACGCCATGAATTGGACGATAAACCCATAAAACAGGAATGAGCCATTTATGGCGGTAAAAGAAAGGATGATATACTTTAATTTGATTCATGCTAGGGAAAAGGCGGTGAAAGATATATACCGCCTTGGAATCACTCTGATTTCGTGAAAAACGTCGCTTCACAAGTTGTTCCATTGAACCATAAACACCAGAGAGAATATAAATCATATCATAAGCATTCTTATGAAACTTTTCTTTTTCCATGTTCAAGCTCCTTTCTCTGTAATGCCGTTTTCGTTAATTACAAGAATTCTGTCACAAATTTCCAAAGCTGCGGGACGGTGAGTTACAGCGATAACGGTCTTTTCCGTCATATTTCTGAGATTCTGAAGCATTTTCTGTTCTGTTTTCTCATCCAGTGCGCTGGTAGCCTCATCAAGTAATAATACTGGACTTTCTGAAAAAATGGCTCTTGCAACTGCAATTCTTTGCATTTGCCCCTCTGAAAGTCCTGTTCCACGTTCACCAAGCAAAGTATCCATCCCTTTTTCCAGTTCATTCACAAATTCATCCGCACAAGCCACTTTCAGGGCATACCTGATTTTTTCCTCATTTTGGGAATCTTCGGGATTGGCAAAGGAAATAATTTCACGGATTGTTCCACTCATGAGCTGATTCCCCTGCGGAACATATGCAAAAAGTTTGTGCCATTCTGGCGTTAAAGGCTGGGAATTTCCCGAACTGTCAGAAATAAACCGCTCACCGGAATCAGGCTTATAAATACACATGAGCAACTTCAAAATGGTAGATTTTCCGCATCCACTATGACCAGTGAAAGCAATATATTCCCCCCTATGGATGGAAAGCGAAAGATGTTGCAATACAATAAGCATATCTGCTTTTTTTTGCATATGGACAGTTTCAGAGACTGGATAATATGTGAAAGTCACATCTTTTAGTCCCATTGCAGAAAAATCGTCTTCGTAGAAATCATGAATTTCCTGAATGGGTTTGGTTTCTCCCTGCATATCATTTTCAAACTGTTCAATGTCCATCAAACGTTCTGCGCTTGCTACCATTGCATAAAATTTCGGTAAATAGCCGGAAATATTAGAAAAAGGCGACTGTATCTGTGCAATGAGCTGGGTAACGGCAGACAATGTTCCCAAGCTGATTTTCCCTGTCAAAATTCCATAACTGCAATAGCAAATCCCAATTAAATACATTCCCTCCATTCCAAACCGAAAACCAGTACTAAAAATATTGGAAAAACGGTTTTTTTCCATTCGTGCGTCTTGGTGTTCCTTCATTTTATCATCTGCTTCTGATATTGTTTGTCCTTCCACTGCAAAACTTCTCAACATCATGAGACTTCCAAGCTGTTCCTGCAAATAAATGCGCAACTTTCCGTCCTTTTCCTGAATTTTTTTATGAAGGGCTTTGATTTTTTTCCGGAATGCTGTTGAAAAAAATGCACTCACGATTCCAGCCAGAAGAATCAGCAATGCAAAACGTACATCCATTATCAACAGCATGATTCCGGCACTGACAAGCCTGATGAACATACTGGAAACGGTTGGAAAAATTTCTGTAAAACTATCTGCCACAACCATGCTATCATTTGTCAAACGGTTTAGCCATTCGCCAGAATGAACGGCACTGACAGCCCCGAAATCTTTTGAAAGGATATTTGACAGCAGACGGTGCTTGAACAAATTTTCGAGGCTTGATTTAGTGTATTCTTGCAAATGGCGAGAAATTGCGGAAAAAATAATTTGTGTTGTCACAACAATTCCCGTAATAACAGCATATCTCCAAAACTTTTCATGGTTTTTTGCTGCGGCATTGTCCACAATATTCCGGAAAAGCAACGCATAATATACCCCTAAGAAACTCCCAAAAGATTGTGTAAAAATCAACAAAAAAACATTCCACTTTTTCTTTCCTGTCACATTCCACAACCACTTGAATGAGTTCTTGTTCATGATTTCAACCGCCTTTTGATAAAGCCCCTTGCACGAATCACAAATGCCCGAATGGGAAAGAAATCACACCATAAATGTACATACAGCTGGTATTTTTTATCTGTGACCGAAATCGTCTTTCCATTCCGGACAATTCCGGTTAAAACCCCGATAATGTGACGGTCAGAAATGCCGTATTCTTTGTGAAAACGATTATCCCCACAAATCACATAGTCATTTTCACGCACTTTCAAAATTCGATGCAGGACATATTGACCGCTGTCACGTCTATACAAAGGGACATCATATTTTTGAAGCCTTCCATTGACTTTCTCAATGATAAGCAGGTCTTTATCCTGACGAATAAGGGGCATCATGCTGTCTCCGACATTGGTATAAATCAGCTTTCCATTTTGAGCAAGTTGTTCTTCAAAAGTTGACTTATTCATCAATTGCTCCAATTTTTTTCAATTGCTCAACAACTTTGTTCACGTCACGTCTTGCAATTTCTTCAGATACATCATAATGTTCCAGCATTTTGGCAACAATCTCATCTTCTGTGGTATCCTGTTCCAAGCAGGAGATAATGAATCCAGCAGAGCCGTGACTTCTCACCAAGCCGGAAAATGCAGATGTTCCAGTAGATACCAACAATTTGGAATCACCATCTTCATGTGTGATAAAATCATTACTAATTTTCATCAAAAATCATCCTTTCATTTCATTGTAAGCGATTTCAGCCGCTTCTAAGTTCATATTACATCCAAGCCGATACAATTCGACTGTTTCTGCCATGTTGTCAATGAGTGCAAGCGTTTTCTGCATTCGTTCTGGATTTTGCGGACAATAAACTTGCTGTAATAACATAGGATAAGCTTGTGATTTGGAAATCTTCACAATATGGTTTTCTTCTGCCCTTGTCAGAATGCAAATCGCCTTCAATGGGACAGAAATATTTTCACCAATATGATGCTTTCCATTCCAAGGTGTACCATGGACAATCACACCTTGTTCAGAAATCTGAATCAGTGGTTTATCATCATTCACCATCACAGCACGGTCTTTGAGGTATTCCCTCCATAATCTGGTGTGAGTGGATTTGCCTGTACCGGATTTCGCCGTGAAAAGGAATGCTTGATTTTCGACAGCAATCACTGACCCATGAAATACAAATGTATTGTAGTCAAGCATTTTATCAGCAATCTTTCTGTAAACGGCGGTAACTTCGAGGAGTTCTTCTGAAAAATTGGGAATCGGCAAATTTTCAAATTCATGTTCCCGATTGGATTTTTCACGCTCAAAAATAATATCTTCTGGGGAAATTGTGACAGAAAAATCAGGTTCTCCGGAAGTTTCATAGCCTTTGCAATATTCATGAACTTTCTCATAAAGTGAATGAATTGCAATGCATTTCCCTGCAATACGGTATAATCCTGTCATAAATTTCTACCTTCTTATTTCGAAAATGAGGAGTGCCATCACACGCATATTGCTTATTATAGCATATTTACAGCACAAAATCAATGAAAATTACCTTGTGAAATCGATAAAATTTTACCTTGTTTCAAATTAAAATTTTGTGCAGAAATCAGAAAAGTATTTTAAACATTATCCATATTTGGAAAATAGTATATTCACAATTTGATGTTACAATATTACTATACCATTTCACGAGGAGGAAATACCCATGAATCTCATAGCGATTGCCAAAGAAACAATGGAAATTACCGCTGAAAAGCAATTCAGCATTGTGGGAAAACAATATTACTTACCCCAAGCAGATTATGAAAAAGTGATTGTATGCAGTCCAGAAGAGGGGGAAACATTGCTCAATATGGATGATTCCCAATTTCAGAAAACAGATTCTTGCAAAATTACCATTGAAAATTGTGACAGTTTCCAAGCAGCCCAAAAGCTGGAAAATCCGCTTGTCATGAATTTTGCAAATGCTCATGTTGCTGGTGGTGGGTTCTTATTAGGAGCTACAGCACAGGAGGAAGCATTATGCCGTTGTAGTACCTTGTATGCATCCATTTCGTCAGAAACTGCCAAAGAGATGTATCAATATAATAATACTCATGCAAGTATGGTGGAATCTGATTATATGCTGTTGTCGCCGGAAGTCTGTGTATTTCGTGATGTCAATTGTCAACTGACAGGAGAAATGTTCACAACCGCAGTCATTACAATTCCAGCCCCCAACAGAAGAGGCGCAGCCTTATTGGCAAGCAAGAAGACCATAGCAGAAACATTTCTCCGCAGAATCAGAATTATGTTGCGGTTATCGGCGAAATATGGCTATCAATCGTTAGTATTAGGAGCGTGGGGATGTGGCGCATTTGGCAACAATCCGGAAGACGTAGCGGAATATTTCAGACAGGTGTTAATTGATGAAGGCTATGGGCAATATTTCGAAACGGTTTGTTTTGCCGTCTTAGGCAACCCAAGGGGGAAAAATTATCAGGCATTTGAAAAGATGGTAGAATCAATCCATTCATAAAAAATAACGGAAGTCCATTTCGGGCTTCCGTTTTTTGTGAATCCTCCAACAAAGAATGTTTGTGTTTGGGGTGACGTTGGTAGGCTTTGGGGTTCTTTTCCTTTTTGGTGACGGGGTTCAAATCGCCCCAAGTATTGCGCTTTTTGAGGTCAATTTGACGTTTCACTTTTTTACTTGCTTTCTCATAAGGGACGAATTTTTTCATGAAAACACCTCCATTATAATTTTATGCTCTCTCCATCGTGAGAAATGACAACCGTTTCATAAATCTGTTGCAATTCCTCTGCGTAAATTTCAGGTTCTTTTTCGGCGGGGCTGTAATGTGTCAGCCATAATCTTTTGACATTTGCTTTTTTGGCGAGGGTGCAGGCATCCTGCATGAGCATATGTCGTTTTTGGTTCATACTTTCTTTTTTGTCGAAAGTCCCCCACATTCCTTCACAGATGAACAAATCAGAATCTTTTGCAAAATCGACAATTTCGGGAATTGGTAACGTATCCGTGGTATAAGTGATGACAATTGGCGGACGAGGTGCGCCAGTGACTTGACTGGAATCAATCTTTCTGCCGTCAGGGAGTGTGACCGTTTCGCCGGAGTGCAATTGTTTCCAATACTGCACCGGAACATTGAGGGCTTTCGCCTGTTGGGGCTGGAATTCGGGCTTTTTGGCGAATGTCAGCCGATAGCCTAAACAGGGGACACGGTGCTTTAATGGGAGTGTGTCAATCTGTAACAGAGGGTCAATTTTGTTGATTTTGATGCTGGTAGACTGATTTTCAGGAAGTCGGTGCAAATGAACATCAAATGGCAAACCACCAGTTACAGCTAATAAATGCTGAATTGTATCAACGGCACTGTCTCCGCAGAAAATCGGCAAAGCGTCCGAACGTCCGGTATTTCCTAACGACAACAGCAACCCCACCAGACCAGCCACATGGTCAGCGTGAGAATGGGTAATGAAAATTGCCTTGATTTTGCTGAGTTTCAAGCCGTGCTGTGCAAAGGCAACCTGTGTGCCTTCTCCGCAGTCAATTAAAACGGCATTTCCATTCTGTTCCACGTAAAGGCTTGTTAAAAATCTATCTTTGAGGGGTAACATCCCCCCAGTACCTAACAATGTAATATTTGGCATGATAATTCTCCTTTATTGATTTGAGATAATTTGCTGTAAAGTTCGTGGGGTATAATCCATATAAGGCATCATACAGCCGACATTGTACGCAAGAAAGGGAATATTCTTTTCCCTGCATAAATTGCCATATTGCTGGAATAATTCATAATCCTGCGTGTTATGGACATGACCGTATAAGTGTACAGAATTCCGGTATTGATGATTCCAATGGGCTATTGGATAATGACACAATACCACTTTGCTATTACAATCACGAATCATAGCATAATCTTTCACCCATTCAAAATAGGCGGTTAATTCCTCTGTGGGTTTGTCGTGATTTCCCTTGATGAGGTATTTTCTCCCGACAAGCTGAGAAATAATTTCAATTCCGATTTGTTCTTTCCAAGCAAAATCGCCCAAAATATAAACATCATCTTCCGGAGTAATGACAGCATTCCAGTTGTTGATAATGGTCTGATGCATTTCCTTCAGACTTTGGAAAGGTCGGGGGTCAAACTTGATAACATTCGCATGACCAAAGTGTAAATCTGAAATGTAGTAATTCATATTTATTTTTCCTCTCATAATGGGGGTTACAATGCATAAACTTATATTGATTTTTTCTTCATCCAAGGTGCATCTTCTGAACCAGCCTTGAAATTATAAATGGGCTTGATAACCTTGAGAACTTCCGCAGTATCGACAATATTTTCCATGATGGATTCCATAGGCTTGTAAGCCATGGGGCATTCATCGAGGGTATCCATACTAACAGAAGTGGTATAAATCCCCTGCATTTGTTGGCGGTATTCTGCAATGGAACAAGATTCTTTTGCTTGTGAACGAGACATTAACCGCCCTGCACCGTGAGGGGCTGAACAATTCCAGTCAGGATTACCCTTTCCACGGCAAATCAGACTACCATCACGCATATTGATAGGGATTAACAGAATTTCCCCCTCTTGTGCGGAAACTGCGCCCTTTCTGAGAATCATGTGTTCCATGTCAATGTAATTATGAATGGTGGTGAACTGGTCAACAACGTGCCAATGCATCCCCTTGACAATCACATCTGTCATAGCCTGCCGATTGAGGACGGCGAACTGCTGAACAATCGCCATGTCATGCAGATACTGCTCAAACAATTCCCCCTCACAATAGGCGAGATGTTTCGGAACATTGGTAGATTTTGTATTTTTGATTTTCTTAATTTCGGCTTCAATCTGCTTCTGTCTGCCTTCTGCCTTCATTTGAGCAATGAGGGCATCAATGCTTTTCGAGTCGGAATGATTCAGACGGCGGTAAGCTTCCTCCTGATACCAATGAGCGACTTCTACACCCAAATGACGTGAACCGGAATGAATGACAAGATAAATATTTCCGTCTTCGTCCTTGTCAACTTCAATGAAATGATTTCCGCCCCCTAATGTGCCGATACTTGTCAAGGCTCTGTCAGCATGAATCTGCTTGTAACAGTACAATTTTGTCAAATCAATTTCATTTGCATAGCGGTGAACCTTGTCACGAACGGTGAAACCGGACGGAACTTCCGCACGGATGAGCTTATCTAATTTTTGTGGTTCAATGTGGGATTCTTTGATAATGGTCGTTTCCATACCACAGCCAATATCAACCCCGACAAGGTTCGGGACAATCTTGTCAGTGATAGTCATCGTTGTACCGATAGTGCAACCAGCACCAGCATGAACATCAGGCATGATGCGGATTTGTGAACCCTTTGCAAGGGGCTGACAGCATAATTCTGTGATTTGTGCAATTGAGGTATTATCTGCAATGTCGGTGAAAATTTTTGCACTGGCGTATGCACCTTGAATTTCAAACATGGTTTTCCTCCGTTTCTGCCGTATCCGGACACAAAAAAAGAGTGCTTCCATAACAGAAGCACTCCGGAACTATACAAGGGGATACAAACAACTTAACCCCTTAAATTCTCCTCAATGTCCGAAAGAACGGCGGTTTGCTTCATAATAATATGTAATTTCTGAATGATGTGTTTTTTAAGATTCTGATAATTAGTCATACCGCTCACTCCTTTCTTTAAATTTTTCATTCCGTTCGTGAGAACCACGGAATGAAAACATTATAGCATACTCAATTTGATTTGTCAAGTACTTTTTGGAAAAAAATTATCATTTTCTCATTTTGACAGCCTGACGTACGTTTTCGTTTTCATCATTCGCCAATACGTCAAGCACGGATTCAGGTGTATTTTTGTGAAGAGCGACACTCTCCCTAACTTCCCAGCTTTCATCTTTGGAAAGTTCGGTCAGTACATCAGCAGGAGCATTTTGATTTTTGGCGACAGCCTCACGCACTTCCACATATGGCATTTTCGACAATTTTTGGAAAATATCAATATATTTTTCGAGAAAGTCAGGTTCTCCCGCATGGTCAGCCATATACCAGAGCATAGCTCTTTTTTCGAGTTCTTCTTCCGTGATTTCCTCCCCGAAAATGGCGCAGGTTGTGCGGATGAGTTCTTTTCTGTCGTAGTGGTCATTTTCGTGAATCATGGAAATTTCTCCCATCAAACCAGATTGGACACGTCAACGTTGTCGTCTGCAATCTCAAAGCGAATACTTTCCATATGTAAGCCACTTTGAGCGAAATACAGGCGCATTGTCGTAAAACGTGAAAACAGGGGAATTTTGTTAGTAAAGCTGACAGATTTTCCGCCTGTGCCGTTCCAAGTGAAAGTACCGCTTGCCGTTCCCATGCTGAAAAGGGTAACAGGAATTTGAGCCAATTCACTTTGATTAGAATTCGCTGTCAAGGTGACATTGTACCAAGCAGGGCGGTTGACTTGCATCATGAAGGCGAAATTTTTACCCTTATCAGTGTTGACATGATGGAGGTCAAGCGTAGTTTCTCCGTCAAGGTCATAATGTTCCACAGGGATAGTATCATCATTTTCATCAGTAGGGCGGTTGATAATTTCCACTTCCACTTCCTGATTCAACAAGCGTTCCATAGCATGGGTATGCATGAGAAATTGACAGATATTGGAAGCGTTTCTCTGGAGTTCGGCACGAGTCAGAGAACCATTTTTAAGGGACTGCATGATATTATCATCATGATTAGAAGGGTCAGCACAAACCATATAAAGGTCATTTTGCGCCCGAACCATGGAAGCGAAATCCGTTTTATCAGGGGCTTGTCTGTCGTGATTGATATTCGCCCACCAGTCTGTCATGATGATGCCTTGAAATCCCCATTCATTACGAATAATTTGTGTACAGAGGTCATAATTTCCAGCTGTCCAGATACCATTCACAGCTCCATAAGTCGTCATGATAGAATCTGCTTTTCCCTCTTTGACAGCGATTTCGAAGCCACGGAGATAAATTTCACGAATCGCCCTTTCAGAAATGACACTATTCAGAAAATGGCGGTTTGTCTCCTGATTATTGGCACAACAATGTTTGATAGTACCAGTGACACCAGCCTGATGCATTCCCTTTAATTGAGCAGATGCCATTTGTCCGGTGATAAGGGGGTCTTCTGAAAAATATTCAAAATTCCGCCCGTTGAGGGGGTGACGGTGAATATTCATGCCAGCACCAAGCAGGCACTCTACATGATTATTGGTCATTTCCAGCCCGACCAGATAAAATAATTCCGTCAGTAAATCCGTGTTAAATGTGCAAGCTAACATTGTACCATTTGGCAGGGAAAAAGCCTTTGTTCCGCAGTCCAGACGCATTCCCGAAGGACCATCTGAACAGCATCCGGCAGGGATACCATATTTTTCCAATGCTTCACTCACTCCGCCAAAAGCAGACGCTGTTCCGGCGGTTACTCGTGGACTTCCCATACCTTCACCACGGACAATCTGTGCCAGTTCTTCATTGGTCATCTGTGCAATAAAATCCTGCATGGTGACAGTACCATGTAAGACATCCGCCAAGACGGATTTTTTGTCCGTTGGGGGGAATTCTTTCGGGAGATTGTCAAGCCGTCTTTGATGTTCGTCAAATTGGAGGGTTGGCACATCCTCGAATGCGATAGTATAGCCATTTTCAGACGGTACAGGCTTGATTCTCTGGAAATGTTCCACAGGGGGCATCGCCTGAATTTTTGGCGGAGAGGGAACAGTTTCAGGAATCTGCACCATGATTTCAAACTGTGCATTCCTAACATCAGTTCCCACATAAAAGCGATAATCTCCAGCTTCTAACACATTATGATATGCATAACCAGTCACCCCACTGTCATCATAGGAAACAGGCGGAACAACCGACAAATTGAGCGTTTGTGATTCTTTGGGAGCAAGTGTTTTTGTTTTGGTGAAAGCCGTCAGAACTCTTGCAGGTTTGCCAAGTTTTCCCTGAGGGGCTTCGCAGTACAATTGAACAACTTCTTTTCCGGCGAAATTTCCGGTATTGGTGACGGTGACAGGTAATAACATTTGTTGGGATGTTTCGTCAAAAATGGGATTTCCGGCTTTCAATGTGAAAGTCGTATAACTCAGCCCATACCCAAACGGATAGCGGACTTTCTCTTTGGCGAATGTCTCAAAATAGCGATATCCAACATAAATATCTTCAATGTAAGTATTACTGTTTTCGTTTCCAAAATAAGGGTCAGAGGGATAATCCTTGACATTGTAAGCAATCGTATCTGTTAATTTACCAGAGGGCGACACCTCACCAGTCAGAACCTTTGCTGTACCAGTTCCGCCCATCATGCCCCCTTGCCAGACATAAAGCACAGAATCCGGCTTGTAATCGTCAATGAATTGCATATCGATAACATTCCCGACATTGAGAAGAACTATCATTTTTTGGAAATGATTCCGCACCATAGAAAGCATCTGATTTTCTGCATCTGTCAAGAAATACGAACCCTTTTCGGGCTTGTTGTCCTGTTCTTCTCCCGCGGTTCTGCCAATGATAATGACAGCAGTTTGACAAGTTCCGGCAACTTCTCTGACGAGCGATTCCTCAAGGGGCATTTCCTCCTGTGACCAAGGCTCACCGCCCCAGCCGTCACCCAAATCATAGGGGTGTGCATCGTCCCACGCTTTGTAGGTATCAAGCAATTTTGAATTGACCTTGACACCAGCATCCAGCAGACCATCCAGAATGCCGACAATTTTCGAAACATTCACCATACCGCCCGAACCTGTGCCGGATTTATAGTAGTGCAGTTGCATCCTGCCGAATACTGCAATTTCTTTCCCTTTTTCGAGGGGTAAAGCGGAATTATCATTTTTCAGCATGACAATTCCTTCTGCAACGGCATTGACCGCCGTTTGAATGTACTGATTCCAGTCTAATGTATATTTCATATTTCATTTTCTCCTTGTTATTTCGCCAATTTTTCACCCATCTGCATCATGAGTTCACGGAGCTGTAAATGTTCAAGGTATCTTTGAGGGATGGCATCAATCCCCAATTTTGCGCCGATAAGATTTCCGGCAATTGCACCAGTGGAATCACTGTCTCCATCATGGTTGACAGATGCACAAATGCATTCCGTGAAGTCATCTTCATAGCGGAGCGCACAGAATACCGCAATTGCAAGAGCCTGTTCACCAACCCAGCCACCGCCAAGGGATTTGATACAATCCTCTGTTGTTTCGTTGCTATCAGCCAATTGCAAGGCTTCATTCATGATTTCGGTGAAGTCGTCTGTAAATTCCAGCCCTGCGAACAATTCCGCCATATGTGCAATCATGCTTGTAGTAGCTTCATGCATGGTAGCTCCTTCCTGAGACAGCAACCGCACCATGTGAACCAATCCAGCACACGGAATCCACCCCAATTCATGGCTATGTGTCAAAGCTCCAGCCTGCGCCCCAAGCAAATCAATTTGAATGCTGTTCATATCGTTCGGAGTGTAATACAAGCCAATCGGCGCAACACGCATGACACCCCCACAGCCTTTACTGTCATTGATTTGATGAGTGAGAGTGCCGTTTCCGCCCCCATCCAGTGCAGACATACAAGTCATTCCGGGCGCACGTCTTGCGAATAATTCCGGCTCTTTGAGCAATTCCGAACCCCTGTTATCTTCAAGAGGGAAATGTCTGGTCTGCGTGTCGAACCAATCTAAATAAGCCCTTCTGATACTCTGCAAAGAGTTTTCAGGAGCAGTCGCACGGAAACAGCCCTCCGCCGTGAATAAGGTCATTTGGGTATCATCTGAAAAAATAGCCTGTCCCTCATGCAGGACATAGTCACGAATCCCCTTTTCCCCGAATTCCTGTTTGATTTGGAATAAGCGCATAAATTCCACTTCATAGCCCAGTGCATCACCAACCGCACCAGCCAACAAAGAACCTTGACAACGTTTGACATCTTTCATTGAGAAAACCCCTTTCTGTTCAAATATTATTACCATTATAACATATTCCGGAATATATTGTCAATTCGTCAAATATGACTGTAAATAGCTTTTAATTTTGTGCAATATTACGAAAATCAAAAACATCTGTCCTTTTCGGGCAGGTGGTTTTTGTATTCAGATATGCAATAAGGCATTGATTTTATTTTCCAGCATCAAAATGACATCTTCCAGAGAATAGAAGTGCCATATTTCACTAGCAGCACAGCATTTATCAGCCAAAGTGATAATCCAACTTTCCCGATACTTTGGCAAAGGAAAACAAAGTGGGAACATATGTTTACGGATAATATCTTTTTCAATGGGGTTCAAGTCGAAAAGCGTTTCAGCGTTTCTAAGGGCTACAATAGGATGATAGAATGTATGGAATTTCGGTGTTTTTTCTTTGTCATGCCAATCGTACAGGAAGAAGTCATGCAGTAAAGCACCCCTTACCATGCTTTGGGTATCAATCGAAATATGAAAGAAATCAGCGATTTTCAGCGACATATACGCAACACAAACGGAATGTGTGAAACAAGTTGTGAAACCATGTTGCATGAAATTTTTTTCTGACTGCATACTATCAGAACAAAGAATATCTTTCCCATATTTCACCACTTTTTCAGCAATCGATTCAATTGGCTGAACTTCCCAGAAAGCAACCTCTTTTCTATGTAATAACAGATTCTGCATAAAATTCCTTCCTTTCTTTTGTTGTCATCCACTCTATTATAATACAAAACAAAAGATTTGTCAAGGATTGATTGACAAAGCAAACAAAATATGTTATACTAGAATCACAGACAGTTTTTGTAACACCCTCCTGTCTCTAAAAACTAGGGCTTATTCAGAAACATTTCAAGATTGCCCGAAAGGGGCATTTTTTTTAGAAAGGAGTATACAATTCATGTACATTTTGAAAACATCCGCCTCATTCGACAGTGCGCATTTTTTAGCAGGCTACACCGGAAAATGTGCCAACCTCCATGGACACAGATGGGTCATTGAGGTGGAAGCAGGGCGAACCCATTTACAGCCAAGCGGTGAAAAGCGTGGGATGGTGATAGATTTCGCAGACCTGAAAGAAGCCGTCAGAGGGCTTGCTGATGCTTATGACCATGCATTCATTTATGAAATTGGCTCATTGAAGGAAACCACTGTACAAGCCTTACATGATGAAGGCTTTCGCTTAATCCCTGTACCATTCCGACCGACAGCCGAAAATTTTGCAAAGGAATTTCATGATGCATTGAAAGAATTAGGGATTCCGGTTATCCGTGTGGCAGTCTATGAAACCCCTGATAATTGTGCAGTTTATGAGGTGTCATAAATGGGAAGGTTCTTTTTAGTGGAGCATTTTGTGAGTATCAATGGAGAAGGACAGCACGCCGGAGAATTGGCATTATTTCTGCGTTTTGGCGGTTGCAATCTCCAATGTAGTTATTGTGATACGGCATGGGCGAACGACCCAAGCTTGACAGTGTGGTTAAGTTCTACAGATGAACTTTGTGAGTTGGCGAGAAAGTCCGGTATCAAGCGAATTACCTTGACAGGCGGTGAACCATTGAGACAGCCCGATATTGCAGATTTAATTGAAGCATTGGGTGCAATAGGGCATTCTGTCGAAATTGAGACAAACGGCAGTATTCCCCTGAAACCCTATACAAATTTATTGTATCGCCCATCTTTCACCATGGATTATAAATTACCGTCCAGCGGTATGGAATCCGCTATGGATACCGAAAATTTTGCATTGTTGACGAAAACCGACACAGTCAAATTTGTTGCCGGAAGTTTGGAAGATTTGGAACGTGCCAAAGAAATCATTGATGAATACCATCTGACCGAACAAACAACGGTTTATTTTAGTCCGGTTTTTGGTTCGATTGAAGCAAGTGAAATGGTTGACTTTATGAAACAGCACCAATTGAATGATATTCGCTTACAGTTGCAATTGCATAAATATATCTGGAATCCGCAGGAAAGGGGGGTGTAAGATGATTGATAAAGAAGCCATCAAGGAACATATCAGAGGCATTTTAATTGCCTTAGGCGAAGACCCAGACAGAGAGGGCTTGCAGGAAACTCCTGACAGAGTTGCCCGAATGTATGAAGAAGTATTCGAAGGAATTCAGTATAGCAATCATGAAATTGCTGAAAAGTTCGGGAAATGTTTTTCTCTCCAGAATCCGGAATACCATGACCCTGTTGTCGTGAGGGATATTTCTGTATTTACCTACTGTGAACATCATATGGCATTGATGTATAATATGCATATCAATGTTGCCTATGTGCCGGAGGGGAAAGTTATCGGGTTGAGTAAGATTGCAAGAATTTGTGATATGGCATCCAAACGACTGCAAATTCAGGAGCGTTTGGGCGCAGATATTGCAGAAATTCTCATGGAAGCCACAGGCTCGGAAAATGTCGGGGTTGTGATTACTGCAACACATAGTTGCATGACCGCACGAGGAATCCGCAATGCATCGGCTCAGACGGTTACTCACACATTCAGGGGAACTTTCCGAAATGATGTCAATTTACAAAAATTAGTTATGCCATAAAATGAAAAAAGCAAACTTTTCTTTGTTGGAAAGTTTGCTTTTTGCCTTTTGGAGAATCATGCAATTGTAATTTGTGAAAGGGCTTCCCCGATTTTATCACGGATGACGAGTTCCGCCATGTTATCCGCTTGGGTGGCATCACGATTCATAATCACAAGATGTTTCCCATTGAAATAGCGCAGGAATCCGGCTGCCGGATAGACATTCAAGGACGTACCGCCAACAATTAACACATCTGCCTGTGAAATCGCTTTTAATGCGCCTTCTACAATGGCATTGTCAAGCCCTTCCTCATATAATACGACATCCGGTTTCACCATTCCCCCGCACTTCTCACAATGGGGAACACCGTCTGTTTGTAAAATCCACTCAGCATCATAGAACGCACCACAATCCATGCAATAATTTCTGTGTACACTTCCATGCAACTCAAAAACGTTCTGACTGCCTGCCAATTGGTGCAAACCGTCAATATTTTGGGTAACAACAGCGGAAAGAATGCCTTTTTGTTCGAATTCTGCCAATTTGAGATGCGCCGAATTGGGCTTTGCAGTAAGGCAAATCATTTTATTTTTGTAGAAACGATAGAATTCTTTTGGATTCCTGACGAAAAAGCTATGACTGATAATGGTTTCCGGTGGGTAATCATATTGCTGATTGTAAAGCCCATCTGCACTGCGAAAATCAGGAATTCCGCTTTCCGTGGAAACACCAGCTCCGCCAAAGAATACCAATCTTTTCGCATTGGAAATGATACTCTGCAATAAATCATGCTGTTCCTGTGTCATGGTAAAAACCTCCTTTTGATTTAACGGTTATTGACTTCTTCAGGGTACAAATCGTGATGAGTTAATCTGTCCCATGCAACTTGCTCCCATTTTGTGCCTTTCATGCCATAATTACAATAGGGGTCAATCGAAATCCCTCCACGAGGGAGAAACTTCCCCCATACTTCAATATATTTCGGGTTCATGAGTTTAATTAAATCATTCATGATAATATTCACGCAGTCTTCGTGGAAGTCTCCATGATTCCGGAAACTGAATAGATACAATTTCAAGGATTTGCTTTCCACCATCTTTTCAGAGGGAACATAAGAAATATAAATCGTTGCAAAGTCGGGCTGTCCAGTGATAGGGCAAAGGCTGGTAAATTCCGGACAATTGAACTTGACAAAATAATCCCTGTCGGGGTGTTTATTCTGGAAAGTTTCGAGAACTTCGGGGGAATAATCCGACTGATATTTTGTATTCTGATTTCCTAAGAGGGTTAAGCCCTCTTGTTGTTTGTTGCGTTCTTCCATGCGATAACCTCCGTTAATGGTGTGGGAAACGTCCCTCAGCGATAGCAATAGCAACATCATAAAAAGATTTCACGCTGTCTTCAATGCCATTGACGATTCTTTTGTAAACTTTAGAAACAGGATACATTTTATTTTTATCATCTTTTTTCAGACAAATTTGTTCGCCGTCCCACACATAGCCACATTCTGAAAGCTTACTGTCAAGCATAATCTGTCCGAGATAAACCCCAAAAAAGACAGCGATTTTTTGGAGTGTTTCGTCTGAAAGTTCCTGATTTTGGTAATCCTGATGCAGAATTCCGAGAATTTCTTCCATTTCATCCACATCTTTTTCCTGATAAGAGAAGTGTTTTTGAAACTTTTGAGCGAATTCCATTGCCACTTCACAATAAGGTTTTGCGTCAAATTCTTCCATGAAATAACCTCCAATTACCTTGAAATTCTGGCTGAGCCAATTGCTTGACGGAATCCGTCTCTATATTGAGCGAAATTCTGACTTTCAGCGGAACAGGTGATAATATACATACTGTTGCCATCTGTCAAATACCCAACATAAGAGGTCATTTCCGGCACATCATCAGCGACAGTATAAGAAAATTCCAGTACATAAATATTGTAAATTTCATTTTGAATCATATCTTCCCCGATATAATTCAGGCTTTTCGTAGCCTGTTTATATTGTGCTAATGCTTCCACAGCAAAATCACGAACAGAGGGGTAATCATGTCTGCTAGTATCCTCTGTGACAATAATGCTTGCATCATCCTTGACATAATATTCTTCATAAAATTGTGAGGAAGTTTTCTGATAATCCTCCGGAATTTCAATATATAAATCCGGTAAAGGGAGTGCCTGAAATACATTAACTGTTTCTGTAATTTGTTCTTCTGTAGGCTGAGCAGATTGACAACCAGTGAAAAGCATTGTCATTCCCAGAAACAATGCAAGATATTGGGAATGTCGCATAAAAAAGCCCCTTTCTGATACGATTACAGAAAATTCTGTTGACATTCGCAAAATTTTGTTATATCATAATATAAATAGCGGACAGGGTTCTGTCCGCTGATATGACCAGACAATAAGCCGGATTTTGTCGTGTACAGTGATTTATCTAGACCATATGTCGCCACATGGTTCAAGCCGCCTTTGTCAGAATGTCCATCGGGCAAATGTTACGACATCTGACACCATCCGGCGTTGCATCGGATAGGGTTTACACAGCAACGCAGTCTCCTGCATTCTGGTGAGCTTTTACCTCGCCATTCCACCTTTACCGCCCCGAAGGGAGGAAGTCTCTTTTCTGTTGCACTAGCCCTAAGGTCGCCCTCGGCTGCCGTTAGCAGTTATCCCGCCCTGTGATGTCCGGACTTTCCTCATGAACATAAAAAGCGTTCATGCCACTGTATCGCCTGCTCACTTGTTAATCATACCATATTTGGGGCAATTTGTCAAGAGTCAAATCCAAATTCAAAGGAAAAATTGATATGAAACACACTACAATATATTGGTACTTATTACCGCCATTCATGGGAATCATAGCAATTGTATTTCATCAAAAGTTTGCGATATTTCTTCAAAAAGATGTATTTCATTTGCCTTGTCCGTTGTATACCTTGACGGGGTATTACTGCCCATTTTGTGGATGTACCAGAAGTACCATTGATTTCCTGCAAGGAAATTTTGGGGAATCTCTGCGGAAGAATCCTCTGATAATTTCTGTTTGTGTGATTCTGATATTATCTTATCTGCAATTTCTCACAAAAAAGAAACTACTCCCTAAAAAATCACAATTCTGGATAATCTGCGCCGGAATTTTCTTTTCATGGAATGTTATCCGGAATTTCATTCCGGCTTTGATGCCGTGAAAAACAGCAGACAATCCGCCTGCTGTTTCACGAAAGGGTGTATATATGAAAAAGTTATGGAGAAAGCAAATTGATTTCATCAGCCCTGCTGAACGTTCTGAGCATCTGGAGTGAAGCCGTTTCCATCAGGACGACCGCCTTTCATGTGACCGCCACGACCACCGCCCTGTATATCATCAGGGTTGAAATTTCCACGACCCATACCACCATTTTCAAAGGGGTTGACAGTTTCGCCGTTTTCGTCAGTGGGTAATTGCATATTTTCGGGGTTGAAGTCGCCGTTCATACCGCCACGCCCCATGCCACCGGCAAAGCCACCGCCCATCATGTTACCAAATTCACCAATGAAGTTGACACTATCACTTAATGTGACTGTTCCCTCTTCTGTGCCGTCATTCTGATAACCGGAAGGCTCATAAAGACCATTTTCATTTGTTGCGATAGAAGTGCCACCGATATAGGCGGTATAAGTCTGACCACTTTCCAATACAGAACTGCTTACAATAAAGGAATTCCAAGATTTGGATGGTTGATAACTGAATACTTCATTTCCGTCAGCATCACAGATAGTTACCAATGTACCGCCTTCATGAGAAGATGCAGTGGTCATCACAATCGTTTCCTGTGTGCCTGTGGGATATTCTGCCATGCCGGACGCTCCAACAGCTACCAGCAAACCGCCTGTGCATTGGAGTGAACTATTGGAATCGAGCGCACCATTTCCGGAATTGGTAGGTCCATCTACAACAACAATTCCACCGCTTACCAGCAAATCACCATTGGAATCCAGACCGTCACCACCAGCATTCACATAAACATTACCGCCGGAAATTGTCAAGGTGCAGGAAACTGCGTTTCCTCTTGCGCCCTCTGCTGAACCATCACTTGCATTGAAACCATCATCAGAAGATACAAGGTTGACTGTTCCACCAGATACGACAATATCTTTTGCTTCAATGCCTTCATAAGATTCTGTGATATTGACAGAACCATTGGAAATTTCTGCTTTTGCATCTGCGTGAATGCCCTTGCTCCCAGCAGAGAGCGTTACTTCTCCACCAGCAACATACAAGTCACCATTGGAATACAATGCATCATCAGCTGTATTCACATTGAACGAACCACCGCCAATATAAAGCAATGTTCCGGCTTTCATGCCTTTTGTGCTGATGCTTGTGTCATCTGTTGCAGTATTTGTAGTATCAGAAACATTGGTATCCATCAGATTCATCATACCAGCGACATTTTCAACATATGCGGTATTCTCGGAAGGGAATCCATCAGGGGGTGTCTGACCGTCGGGAGGTGTGGGGGGATTGCCACCCTGTGCAAAATCGGAAGGTATCTGACCGTCTGGAGGAGTTGGCTGTGTGCCGTCCTGTTGTGTATCATCCTGACTCCATTCGCCACGTTTGAAACCACCCATTCCACCGCCGAAACCTCCGCCCATCATATCATTATTGGTATGGGCTTTTGCATTGGATGTACCACCAGCGGAAACAATATTCACATTGCCACCTTCTGCAATCAATTCCGTTTCTGCCTGAATGCCGTCTTGTTCAGCGGTGATATTGAGCGTACCGCCTTGAATGTAAACGAAACCCATTCCGGCATCTGTTGCATTGGTAGCTTTCAAGCCGTCGCCTTTTGCATTGATGGTGATATTTCCATCAGCAACTGCAACATAATCCTTACCCTTGATACCATCATCAACAGCATTAACAGTGATATTTCCGCCTGCAATCACAAGGTCATCTTTTGAGGTGATACCATCATGATAGTTTCCATTCACTACGAGAGAACCATTTCCATTGATGGTGAAGCTATCCTTGGAATAAATCGCCGCATCAGGTGCGCCGTCTGTAATATCGGCATAATTTGCGCCGTCTGAAATGGTATTCGTTGCATTTTCCGCAAGGGTCAGGAAAACTTTCTTTGCATTTTCAACGTAAATCGCCGGAGCGTTCGAACAAGTAATATCTGCACCCATCAGAACAATTTGCACTTTTGCGCCGTCTGCATTGACGACAATCTGACCGTCTTTCAAAGTACCAGAGACAGCATAAACGCCTTCTTGTGTAATGGTAATGACAGAACCGTCAACAGTTGCGCCACTTCCCTGTATTTCGGTGGAATCATCAAGGATAATTGTGGTATTGATGACATAATCTGTTCTCAAATCACGTTCTGTGAAAAGGTTAGACGTATCTGTTGTATAAGGTGCATTCAAATTCACAAAGCTTGCATTGGTAGCCGAATTCTCAGCAGGAGTCACCTCATTTGCAGTTGTTTCATCTGGAGTATCTTCACTTGTTTCAGAAACTGTTGCTTCCAATGTTTCCAATATTTTAGAATCGGGAGCTTCTGTGATATTTTGACTTGAATCTGTTTCAACCGTCTGACTGCATCCTGTTACAAAAACAGAAAGTGCCATAGCCATACAAAGCATATTCATTGTAGTTTTCATCATTTTTTTCATAAAATCACCACTTTCTCAAAGTTCCCAATTCAACCGTTGATTTTCATGGAGGGTTTTGCCCTTCTCTGTTTCTATGGCTTTATTATATCGCTTGAATATGTCAGTTTCGTGATAGGAAACTAAAAGAAAGGTTATTGGAATTAGAAAACTAATCTCAAAATATCAATCATTTTGTGAAATAATTTCATTCCAGTCTGGAACTTTACCAGAACCAGCAATTGCAGCATAAGTCAAGATATTCGCAGCATCTGTAGCATCAAGACGTTTATCACCTGTGACATCTGCCACGAAACAAGCAAGATTCTCTCCTGCACCTGTACCATCTTCTGTCAATTTTGCGATTGCACCTGAACCACTTTCCGCAGCATATATCAAAATTTTAGAGGCATCATCCGCAGAAATCACACCATTTCCATCAATATCCCCTCTTTTTCCCACACAAATATTACATCCTTTCAAGGTAGGAATGGTATCAATGTATTGTGAATCTACAATGTAAGTTGTGCAATTGGGTTTCTTTTTTTCCTCTGTAGGTTCTGCAAATCTCACTCGATAGATACCTGATTCAATATCTGGTGCAACATCTATATGCAAATCTACGAAACTGAATAAATCTGACTGACCGCCCAAAAATTCATGTTTTGCCCCCGGCATCAATAAAAATTGTGAACTAAATGCCGCTTGGGTTTCATCAAATCCAGAGAAAAACATACAGTTGATATTGTAAACTTTGCTAAGTCCAACACTCCCGAAACAATAAGGCTTGAAATCGGTAGAAAATTCTGTTCCATCTGGTAAAGTAAATATCTGTTCAGTTTCATAATAAGCTCTATTCGGGGGTACAAAAGACTCTGAATCAAATGTAATCTTTGGGGTATTTGTTTGCAGGACTAAATCAATGACATCTATCTGTTGTGTTTCCGCTTCCACAAATACGGAAAGATGTAATTTTTTCCCCTCTTTCAAATCATCCTGATATAAATAAATTGTCTTTTCCCCTTCTACCTCGTCATAGATATATTCGTCTGCCACATCCACAGGGCGCACTGCAAAAGCAATTTCCTCTGAACTTTGATAAGTCGCCCCTACAGGAAGCATATTCCCTGTCAATAATAATCCACTCAATACGATTGCAAATAAACGATTTTTTTTCATGCGAAGACCTCCAATTTCATTAGTATTCCTATTATAACATAAAAACAGTTTCCCTGTCAATGGTAGATTCCGCCCAAAAGCGCACAATCCATCCCATTCCGACAAAAAAAAGTCTGTGGTATCTCCCAACCACAGACTTTTTCAATCAATATGCAATAACACTCAACAATACACCAGCTGCAACCGCTGAACCAATCACACCAGCAACGTTAGGGCCCATAGCGTGCATCAAAAGGAAGTTTGTCGGGTCAACCTTTGCTCCTTCTTTCTGTGAGATACGAGCTGCCATCGGTACAGCAGATACACCAGCTGAACCAATTAACGGGTTGACCTTGCCACCGCTGAGCCAGTTCATGAGCTTTGCAAGCAGTAATCCGCAAGCAGTACCCAAAGAAAATGCGATAACACCCAAAATCAATACTTTGATGAAATCCCAGTTTGCAACGTTGGAAGCGGTACAGGTTGCACCAACGGACACACCCAAGAAAATGGTAACAATATTCATTAAGGCATTCTGTGCAGTGTCTACCAGTCTGGAGCATACTCCGCTTTCTTTCAGGATGTTACCAAACATCAGCATACCAACCAAGGAAGCCGCAGACGGTACAAGCAATGCTACGACCAGTGTAACAACAACAGGGAAAATAATTTTCTCTGTTTTGGAAGGGGTACGGAGCTGAGGCATTTTAATGGCACGTTCTTTTTTCGTGGTCAATGCTCTCATGATAGGGGGCTGAATGACCGGAACTAATGCCATATATGTATAAGCTGCCAAGGCAATTGTACCAGTATTCAGGTTAGAATTTGCGCCGTCCAGTAACTTACTGGAAACATAAATGGATGTAGGACCATCTGCACCGCCGATAATGGCAATTGAACCGCATTCCGCAGCACTCATGCCCATCAATGCTGCTGCCAAGAATGTGAAGAAAATACCACCCTGTGCAGCTGCGCCCAATAAGAAGCTTTTCGGATTTGCAATCAAAGGACCAAAGTCCGTCATTGTGCCAATTCCAAGGAATATCAGACAAGGATAAATTTGTAACTTGACACCCAAATACAACTTGTCAAGCAATCCGCCGTCATGTATGACTTGCCAGAACCAGTCAACGCTTTGCGGTTGATTCCAGTATTCCGAATGAAAAATTGCATCTTCTGGAAGTACTGCGGGAAGATTGGAAAGAAACATACCAAAGGAAATGGGAAGCAGTAACAACGGTTCAAATTCTTTGACAATTGCTAAATACATCAACCCGAAAGAAACCAATATCATCACCAATTTCCATGGGTCGTCGGCTAATCCACAAAGACCGCTGGTTTCCCAGAGTCCTCGAAGGATATCAAGTAGGATTTGAAGCATGATAATAAACTCCTTTCTTAGAACGGCGAAATATTATTCCGGCGACCGTCCATAGCCCATGCACTTCTTCCGGAGAAACCGCCCTGTGTTGGTTTTTGCTTTACAGATTTGACTTGATAAGTCGTTCCGTCCTGTTCGCTCATCATGGCGACTACTGCGGAAATGACTGCAATCACTTCGTCATCATCCACCGCATTGACAACCGGAGCTGGGGGCTGTGCAACCGCCTTGACAGGTTCGGGCTTTTTTGCCGGAGTGGGTGAAGTTTTGGGAGCTTTCGCAGCCGCAGCCGCTTTTTCTTTTGCTTGTTGACTTTTGTTGATGCCGTCAAAAATCTTGCCAAACAGCATAATAATGACAACCAATAACGCTAACGCTAACAAAACGATACCAATTCCGGCAAAAGTCACACCCAAATATTCTGAACTACTCAAGGGCTTTTTGTCGCCGTCAATCGAACCGCCTGCAAGCATTATCCAATTGTGTGCCGCTAACATAAGATTCATAGACTCACTCTCCATTCGTTAAAAATTCAGCATACATATTCATTATACTATACTTCCGATTTTTTTGCAAGTATTTTTTCACATTTTTTCAACAAAATTTTGAATTCAACACCAAGCATTATCAATTTTACATATTTCACAGGTTCACAACGATTGACAAAAGTTTCACAATGTGCTATACTAATGAAAGTGAATTTTGAAAGGAGCATATTTCATGAAACTGGAATCAGCAAAGAGCATTTTTGCAAAAGCCGTGATTTCGGGCTTTTTAATCGGAATCGGAGGAATTGTGTACTTAGTCTGTGAGAATAAATATATTGGAGGTTTTTTATTTAGTTTTGGCTTATTTTGCATTATTCAGTACGGATTTGCACTATTTACGGGAAAAGTAGGTTATATTCCCGAAAATGAGCCGATTTACCTCCGAGAAGTAGGCTTGACATTATTAGGCAATATGACCGGTACAGGGATAGCCGCATTGTTCATCCGCTTGACGAGAGTTGGTGCAATCGTTCACGAACACGCCGTCAATAGCATGGCTACCAAAATGGGAGATGGCTTTTTGAGTCGGCTCATGCTGGGGTATTTTTGTGGGATGCTGATGTATTTAGCCGTAGACAATGGCAAACGCTGTAAAGCTGATAAATTTGATACGGCATTAGTATTCGGAACAGCTGTTCCGGTCATGGTGTTCATTTTCTGCGGATTCAATCACTCAGTGGCAGATTGTTTCTATTATTTCGCCTCATTGAGTAGTCCTAGTGAAATTTTGTCAGGATTATTATATGTATTGACCATTGTGTTAGGGAATGCCTTGGGCGGAATGAGTATCCCATGTGTCAAAAAATTATTTGATAAGGAATAATTTTTTCAAAACAACTTGCAATTTTGTTAAAAATGTGCTATCATAGAGGTAGTACTTTTTGATTGGAAAGGAAATTTCTCATGAAATGCCAAGAAATAAACGTCAATCCAGACGTTTTGAAGATTCTCAAAAATAACAATTGGAAAATAGACAGACATATCAGCAATACTTAATTATGTGACATCCTCCCCCGCCTAAAGAGGCGGGGGATTCCTTGCTAATTTTTGTTAAAATTGTAGAAAAAGGACTGCTTTCTTTTCAACAGCAGTCCTTTTTGATGATATTCAATTTAATGCCCGAACCCCAATTGTCAGATATGTTGCATAAGCCACCCACAAAAGATAGGGAATATTCAAATATGCCGAACTTTTGCGGATTTTCCAGAATGTCAATATCATCACCAAAACCGCCAACAATAATAGTACTATCACAATGACTGCGCCTGTCAGCGATTTCAGCCCGAAAAATACTGGACTCCACAAAAAATTGATGAACAACTGCACCCAATAAATGACAAGTGCTTTTTGTTTCAAGTCGTGTCCGCTTTCATCAATCAGAAACGCAGATATTCCCATCAGTGCATACAAAATCCCCCATGCAACCGGAAACAGCCATGCAGGCGATGCAAATGGCGGTTGATTCAAGGAACTGTAGAAGGCTTTGAAATTTCCTCCCGATACCACAGCAGATAATACCCCTACCAATTCCGCACTAACAATAAATATCAACAAATTGGTAATCTTGGAACGCTTCATAAAATCCCCTCTTTCTGTACCTTATCATATGCCATTCAAAGGAATTTTATGCAAAAAACCAGCCTGTTTTTGTGCAGGCTGGTTTGGAATTAGTCTGTGATGTGATTCTGTAACTTGGTAGCAGTGAGGGTATTTTTCATGAGCATTGCAATAGTCATTGGACCAACGCCCCCCGGAACTGGGGTGATGTAAGACGCTTTCGGCTCAACTTCGGCAAAATTGACATCTCCGCAGAGTTTGCCATTTTCAAGGCGGTTCATGCCAACATCAATGACAACAGCTCCCTCTTTGACCATATCACCGGTCACAAAATTCGCCTTGCCAACCGCAGCAACCAAAATATCCGCCTCTCTTGTGATGGATGGAAGGTCAACTGTTCGGCTGTGACAGATTGTCACCGTTCCGCTTCTGTGCAGTAACAGCATTGCCATGGGCTTGCCTACAATATTACTGCGCCCAATCACAACGCACTTTTTGCCGGAAATTTCGATTCCTGTGGAGTCAATCAGCTCCATGACTCCAGCAGGAGTACACGGCAAAAATTTGTAATCGCCAATCATAATCTGTCCGACATTTTCGGCATGGAATGCATCCACATCCTTTTCTGGTGAAATCGCCTGAATAATGGCTTTATCATCAATCTGTTTCGGGACAGGCAACTGCACCAGAATCCCATTGACGTTCTTGTCTTCATTGAGGGTGTGAACGAGTTCCAGCAATTCTTCCTGTGTGGTATCTTCGGGGAGTGCATACTCAAATGATTTGAAACCCACCAATTCACAAGCCTTTTTCTTGTTATTGACATAAACTCTGGATGCAGGGTCATTCCCCACAATCACCACCGCTAAAGCCGGCTGAATGCCGTGCTTTTCCATGAGTTCCGCCGTTTCCTTGCGTACCTGTTCTTTGACATTTGCAGAAATCTGCTTTCCGTCAATCAATTTCGCCATAATCAAAAACCTCCTGTAGTTATTGGGTAATTATAGTATACCATAATTTTCCCAATCTTGCAAGAGGTTTTTAGATTCTTTTTCTTTTATTCATTTCCTTAACATTGGTACGCCCAAGAATGTAATCCGTCGAAACGTTGTAGAAATCAGCCAAAATCAACAAGTGTTCGACAGGAATGGTTAAATAGCCCCTCTCATATCTGGAATACATAGTCTGACTGGTGAAAAGAAGTTTTGCAACTTCCGTTTGGCTCATATCCATATCTTCTCTTAAATCTCTCAATCTATGAAAATGCACAAAAAACACCCTCCCAATTTATAAAATCTGACAAAATTGTTTCATTATTCTTGACTCTATCATGTTTATATGATATAATTCTATTATTAACACATATATGAAATAATGTTGAAAATATTTGTCGAAATTTGAAAGGAGAAGATGAAAAAACATGAAATTGAATGAACACAAAGGCGCAATGGTTGGCGGTTTGGGTGCATTGATTGCAATTATTGCAATTATTGCCAATATCGCACAAATTCTTGACTGGTTAGGCATTAAACCAAAAGAAAAGCAGACACCAGATACTTCTTCCTCTGTCATTGAGATTGCAGTTCCTGAAAATAACAATAATGACAGCTCAAATTTAGTAGAAGAAACAGAGGAAGTAGAGGAAACAGAAGAAGCAGAAGCAATTACACCCCCTGAGGACTACCAACCTAAAGTTATCAATTTAGCTGATTTGGATTTCTTCAGCGCATCCACTGGTAATGGTGGACTTTGGAACTGGACATCTGTAGAAGATAATATTGGAAATCTTCATCAGCAAGCTCTTGTTAATAATGAAGATGGTTCACATCAAGGCTATAATGAATACTATTTGAACAAGAAATACAGTAAGCTTTCTGGAACTGTGTTTTTAACAGAATCGGGAAAAGCTACAAGTGCTGACTTTACTATAGAAATTTATGGTGATGGTTCGCTACTAGCTTCATTCTCGATTACGGGTGGATTCCTCCCTCAAGATTTTGATTTAAATATTGAAAATGTAGATGTTCTTAAAATTTCTCACTACAATAATTTCAGGCTTGGTGGTTCTAAGGCTCATACAGGACTTGATGCCACCCTTACAAGAGCAGAATAACCCCACGGCTTTCCTGACCGGAAAGCCGTTTTTGTTACCCTGACTACCAAAGCAAAGGAAAACTGAAAAAAGCCTTGCATTCCGTGTGAAATCATGGTATAATAGTAGGGTAAAGGAGTGATGAACTTGAAAGAAACCACAATCTCACTCGGCGAAGGAATGGAATTACACACCATTTTCGAGCCGAAATTCAAGACGAATACAATTCGTGTCATGCTGTTAGTGCCGGTCATTCCGGAGAAAAATTCCGCCTATTCGCTGGCAATTTCCTTATTGACGGAATCGAACCGCAAATATCCGGATAATTCCGCCATGACAATCAAGCTTGACACCATGTATGGTGCAAGTTTGGGGAGTTCTATGAGCCTGAATGGCAGAGTGATGCAGTTATCCATTGCAGGGGGAGCAATTGCGAACCGTTACGCATTGGGTGGAGAGGATATGCTCAGCGACTTGACGGAATTGGTATTAGACTGTATTTTTGACCCGAACGCCCAAAATGGCGCATTCAATGAATCTGAATTCAAGATTGAACAAAAAGAATTATTGGATGCCATTCAAGCGGAAATCAACCAGAAACGCACTTATGCTTTAATTCGTGCAAGACGGACAGCATTTGAAGGCGAACCGGATGCCTACCCCTCTTACGGCACGGAGGAAGACGCATTGCAATTGACACCTGAAAGCGTTTATCAGGCACATCAGGAGATGTTAAGGCGTGCGGTCATTCAGATTTATCTTGTGACACCAGAGGAAGATGTCACCGCCACCATAGAACAATTGAAAACCGCATTCCATCAGATTCCAGACAGAAAGCCCGAACCATTGTTATTTGATTGTCCTAGCCCCTTGAAAAAGGAAGTTTCCGAAATCATTGAACCCATGGACGTGGTACAATCCAAATTGGTCATGGCATTCAAAGCGGAAACCGTGGATTTTTATGCATTCAAGATGTTTAGTGCCATGTTCGGGGGCTTGCCGATTTCCATGCTGTTCATGAATGTTCGGGAAAAAATGAGCCTTTGTTATTATTGTGCAAGCCGTGTATTGTATGGGAAAAATACGCTGATTGTAGACAGTGGGGTGGAATTGGCAAATGCACAAAAGACCCGTGAAGCCATCCTTGCACAATTGGAATTGATGCAGAAGGGCGAATTTCCGGACGAATTGTTAGAGGATGCCAAAACCGCTATGATTGGCGCATTGCATAGTATTGGCGATACGCCGAGTTCTTGTATTTCGGAATGCTACGAACGCTTTTTCACAAAGGACAATTCAGACGTAGAACAGAGAGCCACAAAATACCTTGCTTTGACAAAGGAAGATATTGTGAATGTTGCGAACGCTTTAAAGCTGGATACAGTTTACTTGATGAAACAGGAGGGCGAAACAGATGCAGAAGCATGAAAAAGAAATCATTCGTTCTGAGCAGGGAGATGCACAATGCATCCATGTCCAGCATCCAAGCGGACTGACCATTTATATCATGGAAATGGAAGGCTATCACTCTTCATTTGCATTATTCGGGACGAAATACGGTTCTATCAACACCCGATTCCGTTTAAAAGGGGAAGAAAATTATACAGAAGTTCCGGAGGGTATCGCCCATTATTTGGAACACAAGCTTTTCGAAAATGAAGACTGTGACGCATTTGAACAGTATGCCAAAACCGGAGCAATGGGAAATGCTTATACTTCCTTTGACAGGACAGCGTATTTATTTGCGTGTTCGGAAAATTTCAATGATTCCTTGCGGATTTTGCTCAATTTCGTACAAAGTCCCTATTTTACAAAGGAAACCGTTGACAAGGAACAGGGCATTATTGCACAGGAAATCCGCATGAATGAAGATGATGCTGGTTGGAGAGTATTTTTCAATATGCTGAAAGCCATGTATCACAATCACCCTGTCAGAATTGACATTGCTGGAACAGTGGACAGCATCAAGCAAATCAATGCTGAATTACTCTATAAATGCTATCACACGTTCTATAATCTGCATAACATGGTGCTGTCAGTGGCTGGAAATATCAAGGCTGATGAGGTATTAGCCGTTTGTGATGAGTTGCTGAAACCGTGCGAAGACCAAGGGTTAGAGCAATTATATGCAGATGAACCGGATGACATTGTGAAATCGTATGTCGAAGATACCTTACCAGTTGGAAAGCCCATTTTCAACTTAGGATTCAAGTTAAAGCCACAATCTGGAAAAGAATTACTGCGTTCAGAATTGATTGCAACATCTGTATTAGATGTATTGCTTGGCGCAGGTTCGCCGTTTTATCAGAAGTTATTGACAGAGGGGTTAATCAATTCAGAATTTGACACAGATTCCCCCTTTACAGGTGACGGCTATTTTGTTCTTTCGTGCGGAGGAGAAAGCGAACATCCGGAAGAAGTTCGTGACAGAATTATTGCTGAAATCGAAAAGGCAAAAAAAGAAGGGCTTGACAAGGAAGCCTTTGAGCGTAGCAAGCGTGTGCATTATGGTGATATTATCCGCTCATTGAACAGCGTGGAAGGCAATGCAAGCATGATGCTCAATGCGTATATTGCAGGAGTGAAGCCTTTCAGCACTGTGGAAGCCCTTGCAACCATCACTTATGAAGACGCACAAAAATTCCTTTGTGAAGAAATCGATACCACAAAGGCGGTACTTTCCGTGGTTCACAGTTAAGGGGCGATATCATGTCAACAGTTGAAGAATTAGGTTATAGCAATTTAGACTATGACGAAATTGTATTTCCTCGCCTTGGGATTGATGTGCATGTCAATCCCACGGCATTTACCATTTTCGGGGTATCGATTCAATGGTATGGAATTATTATCGTTTGCGGGTTATTGCTTGCATTGTTATTTGCATTCCGGAACATGAAGCGCATTGGCATTGACCCTGACAGGGCAACAGATGCGATTATTGGCGGAATTTTGGGCGCATTAGTCGGCGCAAGAGCATATTATGTGCTTTTGAATTGGAACGACTATAAAGGCGACTGGAAAGCCATTCTCAACACCAGAGAGGGCGGACTTGCCATTTTCGGCGGTTTGATTGGAGCGGTCATTGTTGGCGGAATTGTCTGTCATTTCCGAAAAGTAAAGCTGTTGCCAATGCTGGACATCTGCGGAGTAGGGTTTCTGATTGGTCAGGGAATTGGCAGATGGGGCAATTTCACCAATCAAGAAGCATTTGGAAAAAATACAGATTCCCTATTCTGTATGTCCGGCGGACGTGTTCAAAGGTGGATAAGTCTAAATTACAATGCCACTTTCAGTTATGACAAAGATGTCACATTAGACCCAGCCTATCCGGTTCACCCATGTTTTTTGTATGAATCATTTTGGTGCTTGTTGGGAGCAGTATTGTTATTTATTGCCTTTAAGAAATTCCGCAAATTTGACGGACAAATCATCTTAATGTACATGGTTTGGTACGGATTCGGGCGATTTTTCATTGAGGGATTACGCACGGACAGTTTGATGATTGGTAGTTTAAGAGTCTCACAGGCATTAGCATTAGTCATTTGCATTGTGGCATTGATTTTGTTGATAGTGCAGTTATCCAGAGTCAAGCGCATGGGCAGTGATTACGTCCTGTATGTTGATACGGAAGAATCGAAACAACTCCTTGCAGCAGCCGAGGAAAGAAACGCTAAACCCCCGAAAAATAAAAAATCCCCCGAAAAAGCAGAGGATTCTACAGAAGAACAAAACGAAACTAACACTGATTCCAATGAATAACTAAAAGCGACTTCCGAAAAGAAGTCGCTTTTTAACGTTCCCGAGGTGATTCGAACACCCGACCTACCGCTTAGGAGGCGGTCGCTCTATCCAGCTGAGCTACGGAAACAACTACTCTACTATTATAGCACATCTGATTGAAAAAAGCAAGTCTTTTTTAGGATTTTATCAAATTTTCCTTTTTCATGAGCAGGATTGACATTACCAGCAAACAAATTCCAGAAAGCATATTCCCCTGATAAGGTTCAGCATTGACAGTTTGCAAGGCGGTTTGTGCGATGTCCGGAAACAATGTTAATCCCAATTGACAAATCAAATATGCTCCAATTGCTGATAAAATCCGCATTCCCCAGAATAACCACCATGACAAATTTCCGTTACCAATTGCCGAAATTTGCAAATGCACACAGATTCCCCCAAATGCCAACAATGCCGTTGCCATTGGCAACGTACCACCAGACTGCATGAATTCCGTCACGTTACTGACCTCTAAAATGCTCCGGATGAAATTGGAATATTTGGGTAGCATTTCCGGAAAATATGCCTTGATACCCTCAAAAATTCCCATCACTCCAGAAAATGCCATGACCATTGCGGTAATTTTCAGCATCGCCTGTGCCGCACTGTCCACCGATTCCGTCACCAAAATGACAAACGGCTTTTTTTCTGGAATAGCCTGATTTTGTGCAATGTCTTTCATGAAAAATGGTGCTAATATCAAATTTGGCAAAATCACCGACAGCATCACCCAAAAGCCCATAAATGGCGATAAATTCCGGCATACCGTCCCCAATAAAAAACCTGCCCCACATCCAAAACAAATGCAAATCAATTTTCGTTCTTCTTCTGCGGAAATTTCGTCATTCGTACGCATAGCGTGAACCATCTGCGCCCCGACTGGATACCCTCCAATCTGCGAAAAAATCACGATTGCCAATAATCGCATTTTCGGCGGTATTGCTTGTAAAATTCCCGATTTCACGAACATTCCAGCCAATATGGAGAAAAAATATAATGATGGTATCAAAATGGAAAAACAACGTTTCCCCGATTCTAAAACCGCCGTTCCCACTTGCACATGAAAACAAACCGCTCCAATAAAAAGCAATAACAAGCCTAAAAATTTCTGTTTCATGGTATCACCCCTTACAAGCCTATGCAATGAATTTTCTGCATATTCCTGAAAAATCACACATATACTTTCACAGAAAATGATTTTGTCCATCTGGGGTGATATGATGAAAAAGCAATGGAAGCGCACAATGATGAACTGGATGTTTCTTGATACTTATTTGCATATGCACGGAAATGAGGAGTTACGGCTGGAAAATTGTCGCCGGATTCTGGAATATCATGATTTGAGAGTCAGATTGCAAACAAGGGACTTCATTCTTGAAATATGGGGAAAAAATCTCCGTGTGTATGATTACAGTGATAGCAGTGTGATTGTGAAAGGTGATATTTCGTCCGTTCATTTGCAGAAAGTGAGGTAAAAGCATGAAAATCCACGAATATTGTAATGTAACGGCAAAAGGCGGAAACCCTTACCCCTTTGTGAATGCCATTCGTCAAAGCCCCCTTCCCTGCTATCAGCAATACTGCAAAGGAGAAATTTTCTATTTTCAGGTTCGAAAACAAGATGTACCAGCTTTGAAAGAAATTGCCAAATATTATCATATGGAATTGAAAATAGAGCCTGTTCCGTCTGTGATTGGCAAAATCAAAAATTATCGCTTTCATTTCGGGATAATCATTGGGCTGATTTTGGGAATCTGCCTGATTTTTTATCAATCCAATGTGGTAAATACAATCGAAATTCAAGGGAATCAGCAAGTTGCAGAAAGTGTGATTTTATCGCTTCTTGATGAAGAAGGCGTGAAACGTGGAACATGGATTTCTGAAATTGATATGCTCCATTGTGAAAGAATGCTCCGTGCCAAAATTCCAGAATTGGCATGGGCTGGAATTCGCCACACCGGAAACCGCCTTGTTGTGGAAGTCACCGAACGTACCCCCAAACCCCAAATGCAAAATAAACGCATTCCCTGCAATATTGTATCACGTTATGATGCACAAGTAACGAATGTTCGGGTTTATAGCGGACATCTGCAATGTTTAATTGGGGATGGTGTTGCCAAAGGGCAGATGTTGGTAAGCGGAATGTTTCAGGATGCTAACGGCTTGACAAGTTGGCATCATGCCATTGCAAGCATCACCGGAATTTATACCCAAAATACGGAACTTTCCGAACCTTTCGAAATGGTTCAGACACTCCCCACAGGGCGAACTTTCACCCAAAAATGGTTTCAAATTTTCGGGCTGTCGATTCCCCTCACATTTGGCGAACATGATTTCACCGAATACCAGACTTCCGAAAATCAAACCAATTTCTCATTTTTTTCCAAAACTCTGCCCTGCGGAATTTTGAAGCGAACCATCACCGAAACCGCAACTTCTCAAATCATCCGTACGGAAGAAGAAATTCTGGAAGAATTGGAGCGTGATAGAATCCGCTATGAAAATAATTTCCTTTCCCATGTGAAAATTTTAAAGAGCGATATTCAATATGATAAGCAAAAAGAGAAAATCATTTGTCGGCTTTCCTATCAGGTAGAGGGAGAAATTGGCAAAGAATCGGACTTTTTTGTAAAATGAAAACGGGGCGGAAAATCCGTCCCGTTTATCAATTGCTTATATCGTGAACAAATCTGGATTACTTCACAGGAAGTGTTACCAAGTCAACGAGAGACTTCAGAATGTTCAGAGCATCAGTATCGTTCAAAGAATCATTGATGTCAACGTCACCATTTACCTTGCCCTGCGGATTTTTAATATCAGCAATACCAAGCAAGTACTGGTTCAGAAGCAGAACGTCTGCAATGTCAACAACACCGTTGCAGTCAACGTCACCGTAAACAGTTTTTGTGGGGTCACTAGGAGTTGTTGCGTTCGGGTCAGCCTTAGGAGCTTCTTCTTCTGCGAATGCAGCCATCCAAACCAGAGGAGCATTCCAGTTGATGGTGATTTCGTTGACAGACCAAGCGTCATTCTTATCGAGGTAGCACTTCATAGGAGCGAGTTCACCAATCTTGTAACCAGCACCCTGAATGAGCGGGTCGTTCATGTCGGAGTTAGGACCACCAGAGAGGCATCCGTTAGGAGCATAAGGCCAGCCAGCCTTCATCTGTGGGCACCAATATCTGTGGTGAGGATACTGTGTAGTATTTGTGCCGTAACCAGTTACATAGGAATTTTCGAGTACGTTGTTACCGAAGATATAACCCATAGCAGTGGTAGCACCAGAGAGATACTTCACATCCTTAGTTACGTCATAAGCAACACCCATTACCAGAGCATTGTTGATAACCATGGAGTTAGAACCCCATTCATAACCGCCTTCCAAAGTAACGGAACGCTCAGAAGCACTATCGCCAACGATATCAGTTACAGTAGTATCATAAGTATGACCTGGGTAAGCAGTACCATAAGCAGATTCCTTTTCAACCTTCAAATAGTAGTCACCAGCCTGCTGTAAGCTGTTTTCCAGCTTCTTGTATTCGTCAGCAGAAATCTTATCCTTGTTGTAAGCGAGGGACATAGTACCCAAGCTTGCCAAAGTACCCCAAGTGAAGGATGTAGGTGAACCCTTATTTTCACCACCAACGAGGTTAGTTGTTACTGTGAATGCCTCCGGATATGCCTTGAGGTCATCATAGTATTCAGCATCGCCAGTTGTGAGGTAGAGTTCGCAAGCAGCCCAATAGAATTCATCAGTTACCTGAGTATCGCCGTAAGGACCACCACCCTTGTTATGGTCGAGCGGTGCAAAGTAAGAATACTTGCCGTCCTTGAGTTCAGCAGCGTCCTTAGCTTCTGCATAGATGCTACCATAGTTCTTTACATACAGGCTCTTAGCAGCTTCATAGTTCTTGACAGCAGCAGCCTTGTAAGTAGCAGCACTGGAATCACCAGCCTTTTCCAACAGACGAGCCAACTGTGCCAGAGCAGCAGCGGAGTTCAGAGTAGCTGCATAAGTAACCGGCTTGATGATACGAGTCGGGAATACAGTTGTCTGTACCTTTTCGTCGCCTTCGGAAGTATCATAAGGCATTACACCAAGAGCAGTCCACTTGTAGTCGTGCATCTTGTGATATACCATGCCGTCATCACGAGTCATCTTCATGAAGAAGTCAGCTTCCCACTTCAATTCATCCAGAATATCGGGAGTACCGTTACCGGATTCAGGAATGTTAATGAAGTCTGCGCCTTCCTTGAACTTTTCAGGGTTACGCTCGTAAGCATTAGCCAGTGTCCACATGGAAACACCGCCGTTTACAACATACTTACCATAGTCACCAGCATCATACCAACCGCCAGAAACGTCCTTTGTACCATTGCTGGAATATCTGCTCTTGATTTGAGCGTTTGTCTTTTCTGTGTACAGGAATACCCATTCATCAGTGATGTAAGCTTCATCCGGCTTATGACCAGCCTTACGAGCCAGTGCGGACTTGCTGTCATTCTGACCGCCATTCTGAATGTACTGGTCTTCAATATCGATACCAGAACGGTTCAGATAGTAGTAGTTCAGAGAGTCGCCAAGCAGATTGCCATAAATATCATTGCCAACTGTGAAGTTTACGGACTTGCCACCGCAGGTCAGTGTATATTCACCAGGTGTTGTAATCTTAGAGAAATCGATAGTCTGAGCATATTCCCAAGCACCTGCATCATAGATGGTTTCGCTTGCAGTACCAGACAGATTTTCAGGACCAGTTACTTCCCAAGACAGAGGAGCAGAACCTTTTTCTACAAGGATAGTAGCTCTCTTTTCGAGTGCAGGGAAATAACCCAACTGGTTGACAACCAGACCCTTCTTTTCAACTTCTGGGTCAGCTTGATATACATTGCCATCATCGTCCATATCAATCAAAGCGAGGTTATCGAACTTCACGATAGTACCCTGTGGGAAGCAGATAAAGTCAGTAAAGTTACCATCACCACCGAAATGGAATGTCCACTCAACAGTCTGCTTGCCTTCCGGATGATTCTGGATATTGTTCATGAAAGACTTATCAATGTAGAACTCCCATGCATAGGTAGTCCACTGCTTAGCAGGAATTGCATCAGCCTTCCACTTGTCCCAACCTTCATAGTACTTAACATCCCAGTTATTCTGGTCGCTGGTTGTTTCGTTACCACTAACAGTGGAAGCACTTCTTAAAGCATCTTCCAATTCAGACTGGCTGATACCTGGCTTGTATTCCATGTTCAGCTTGTTACCATTGTTATGCCAATATTCAGCATCATCATTAGAAACGTCGCCGAGCTTTGCATAAGCATGACCGGAATTGGTAGCATAGATGGAGTAAGTCAGACGATACTTGTTACCATAAGTAATGCTCAGGTTTCTGTGACGGAACTGGCAGTCCCATCTGTCTTCACCACCGTTGGAAGCACCACCGGGGTTCTTAATCAGGATGGAATAAACACCGTCATTGATGTTGAATGCCATCTCACCAGTACCATTTTCGCAAACGTGCCAAGGAAGACCAGCACCGGACTCGAAAGTACCTTCACCTGTCATCATTCCAGCGTTTGCAGTGATAGCAGCAAGAGAAGTTGCAGAAGCGGAAGCTACCATAGCGAGTGTAGCAACGCTAGCGGTTAATCTCTTGCCAAAACTTGTTTTGCGCATTGGATTTACCCTCCCATAAAATAATTGATTTTCGTTTCAGTGCAATTTCCAGCCAGTGCAAGGAGGAAACCACACTCCCATCGATTGGATTGCTTTCAAGAGTCTCACGCAGATTTCACAATGTGTTCATGCACTCTTAAAAATCCTATCAATTTTATTATAGTATATCTGTACAAAAAAGTAAAGTCTTTTTCAAAAGTTTGTCACAACTCATAAAAACAGTATTCCATTTTTGTGCAAGATTACCATTTTTCAAGTTTGCTCTATGGAAAAATGCCCCCACAAATCGGGGCATTCTTCGGAATTATCAGAAAAATTATTCTTTTATGGGCAAAGTGACAAGGTCAACAAGGGATTTCAGAATATTCAGTGCATCTGTATCATTGATTTTTCCATTCAAATCTACATCTGCATTTTTCTGATTCTTAATCTCTGCAATTCCAAGTAAATTCTGATTCAACATCAATACGTCTGCAATGTCAACAATTCCGTTGTCATCCACATCGCCATACAATGCATCAGAAGGCTCTGCCGGTTTGGTGGGTTCTTCCCGTTGTGGTTCGGTTGGAGCAGGAAGAACATCAGAAGGAGTTGTGCCGTCCGGTTCAGTACCCCAGATGAGAGTATCACCGTCATACATGGTAATATAGGGAGTAATCGCATCTGCACTCTTCAACAAATCCTGACCGCCTTCCTGCAATCCCTGATAAGAGTAGTCATTTTCGGGATTCCATGCGCCGGCAGTACTCTTTCCGTCGATAGCATCCGGAATAGCCAATCTGATTTGTGCCTCTGAACGGTGTTCCGATTGTCCAGTTGGCATGACAACAGAACCATCACCAAAGGAGAACTTGACATAGTAAGTATTTCCTGTCGGGTCGCCTTCATATTGAATAGGCTTAGAGGCTGTCAATTTTCCTTCATCACCCTGATGCTGGTCGTAACCAATGGAAACGGTCACGTCATCAATGGAAAGCCCTGCTTCTTTCAGTTCAGAAATGTCGAAATAGTAATTATAGGACAAATTCTTGACAACTCTAGCGGGCCAAGCCGTGTGATTCATTGCCCACAATTGAATTTGTGTATAGCTTGCCTGATTCTGCTGGATAACAGCGGAAACTTCGAATTCATTCCATTTGGGAGTTTCCGTCGGTGGGAAGTCTGCGAGAGGTGTTCCACCCTCGTCGTCAATCATTGCACAGAGTAAAGCCGTATAGCCAGCGTTATAGTCAATGGCGACTTCGGTATACTGATACTGACCGACTTCATCCGTGAAAGTGCCATCCTTGCTAGGTCCTCCCTCTAATGCGCCATACAAAGTATGAGCATATTCTGTCTGCCATCCCTCTGCCTTGGATTCATCCAAACCGAGAGACTGCCAATGGTCGTCATGGATACCGGAAGCAGTTCTATGATGGAAGGTTTTGGGGTTATTTTCGCCCATGCCCTGTACATAGCAGAGATTCAGGTCATTGTCACCAAAGCAATAGTCAAGCTGTTTTTTCGCCCAATTATTGTATTTTTCAGCTTTGGCGGTATCGTCCTTGAATGCCACATCACTAGCCAATTTCGCCAGCCATGCGGTGGTAGTCACATGACGGAGTGCGCCCCATTCCATCAGCCATGCTAAACCATCCGGAGTATAAGCGACTTGCTTTCCGCCGTAACCGTCAATCCAGTATTGCAGATGATGGTCAATTTGCGTTTTCCATTCTTCTTTTCCGGTGTTCTCGTAGTAAAGGAGTGCTGCACCCTGTAACGCATCATCCCAGCAATAACCCCATGTATATTTACGTTCCGTAGATTGGGATTCTGTTGCAAGGTTGGGAATATATTCATCACACTTTTTCAAATATGCATCGTCCTGTGTGGCACGATATAACCAGTTAGCCGCATAGAACAAATCATCAAAATAATCTGTCTGCGGATAATAGGACTTCTGGACACCTTGGTCATCATTGCTTCTGGTTGTATCAGCCAATTCAAACAAACTCTTAGCGTGTTCGAGATAGCTTTCTGCAAGAGTCGGATTTTCTTCCTTGAATACAATATAACCAGCCGCCATAGCCGCCGCCATTTGGGAAGCGGTGGAAGTGCTTGTGATGAGGTCAAACGGTCTTGCAGTTTCCCCGCTTGTGAGTTCATATTTTCTCATGTAAACTTCTGCACTGCCCCACCACTGATGGTCGAACCCGTCGCCAATTGTACCAACAACTGCATCACCACGGTCACAGCCAGCCACATAGTCAAGACCCCACTGCAAATTTTTGATGTACTTGTCATACAGTCCAGCCTTTACAAGAGCATCTTTGTATTCAATGACACCCCATGCCATAATAGCGGCGGTGTAAGCGTTGGTAAGTGCAAATTTGAAGTGGTCTCCAGCATCAAACCAACCGCCCGGAACTTCATCCGTCAGCATGGAATCATCACGCCATGAAACTTCGTTCCAGTCGGGCAATTCGCCAGCCTGCTGAACCTCATAGAAAAACAGTGATTTCTGCAATGCTTCGGCATAATTATAATTGCTTTCTGCATTTGCCGGAATGCTTGTGACAATCTGCTGTGCAGGTGCAGTCAAGGCAGTTGCGCACATTGCCAAGCTAGCAATCCAAGCTACTACTTTCTTCATTGTGAATTTCCCCTCTCAAAAATAAATTCAACCTGTCCACGGTATCCAAACCGTAAACGATTACACTTTTATTTTACAATACTTTCAGCAGTTTGTCAAGATTTTTTGTAAAAAAGAAATTGCATTTCAGGGAGTTTCCCGAATCGGATTATTTCATTGCGTTCACATATTCTTCCAGTGTTCCAGTGAAATTTCCAGCTCCTACCTCTGCGGAATATTGCAGAATGTAAGCGGCATCTGTAGCATCTACTCTTCCATCATGGTTATTATCGCCGGAAACGGTATTTTGTGCAGTGGGTGTTGTAGTTTCCAGCAAGTTGCAAACATAATCAATATTAGTTGCTGTCAGATGCCAATATTCCGGTACAATCTGCGCCGAAGCATCTTCTGTATATTCTTGGAACCATGCATTATAATCAGTTACGTCCACAGGTGCTGTATCAGTATAATTTCCTCCAACTGGTGTGATATAGTAAACCGTTCCTGTACCGCTGGTATCTGCCCAATCTGGGAATGTTTTTCCCTCATAGGTGCTTTCGATAGATTTATCCCATGCCGAAACGCTTGCAATCAATTCATATTTTTGGGTTGTAGGATTATATCGCATCAACCCATAGGGCCAAAACGATGATGGTGTTTGGTTATGTGACGCATAGGATTTAATGACTCCATTGTCATAGTAATCATTGATGACACCTAATTCACCCTTGCAGAAAACATTTCCTTGTGCATCTTTTGAAAAAACCGCTTCTTCCATTCCAGCCATGTAAGTATCATCCCATTTAATCAGCAATTCTCTGATACCATCACCATTGATGTCACAAATTGCAAAACTATTATTTTCAACTTTTGTTGAGCCTTCCATAACTGAAAATTGCACATCACCATATTTTTGCGTGTTGAGAACGGAATACAATACATCTCGGTAACTATCCGTTGCTGATGCTGGAATCAAATTCAAATTCAATCCCACCAACAAAACAGCGGTCATCCCTGCAAAAACTTTTTTCAATTTCATGAAAAATTCCTCCTTTTGAATATCTGTTTTTATTATACAATCATTTGACATACTTGTCAAGACTATTGCCCACTATACCGCAACTTCTGCGAATCTCGAAACTCATAATCCGGCACTTTCCAGAAAAATAAACGTAGAAGCCCCCGAACCCTTGACGGGAATCGGGAGCTTCCTATATTGGAGAGATGATATATTTTCCAATTTAAACCAAACTATGTTGATATTGCTTGAAAATCAAACAACACCCTGAGCCTTCATAGCTTCTGCAACCTTCAGGAAGCCGGCAATGTTTGCACCTGCTACGAGGTCATCGCCCAGACCATAGGTATTAGCAGCCTTGATGGAGCTTTCAAAGATATTCTTCATGATACCCTTCAGCTTCTCGTCAACTTCTTCAGCAGACCAGTTGTATCTCAAAGAGTTCTGGCTCATTTCCAGACCGGAAACAGCTACACCACCAGCATTAACAGCCTTAGACGGTGCAACAATAACGCCCTTGCTCTTCAGGAATGCGATTGCTTCATTAGATGTAGGCATATTAGAAACTTCTACATAGTACTTGACACCATTAGCAACAATCTTTTCAGCTTCAACCATGCCAACTTCGTTCTGTGTAGCGCAAGGCATGATAATGTCAGCCTTTACACCCCATGGCTTTTCGCCTGCATGGAATTCAACACCAGCGAACTTGTCTGCATAGTCCTGTACACGGTTACGGCAGGAAGCACGCATTTCAAGCAGGTAGTTAACCTTTTCTTCTGTGCTGATGCCCTCAGGGTCATATACATAGCCGTCAGGACCGGAAATAGTTACAACCTTACCGCCGAGTTCATTAACCTTCTTGATAGTACCCCAAGCAACGTTACCAAAGCCAGATACTGCAACAGTCTTACCCTTGATAGAATCGCCGAAATGTTCCAGCATATTCACAGTGTAATAAACTGCACCGTAACCAGTTGCTTCCGGACGAATCAGAGAACCGCCGTATTCCATGCCCTTACCAGTCAGAACACCAGTAAATTCATTGCGGATTCTCTTATACTGACCGAACAGATAGCCGATTTCACGACCGCCAACACCAATATCACCAGCAGGAACGTCGGTATTAGGTCCAATGTGCTTGCAAAGTTCAGTCATGAAGCTCTGGCAGAAACGCATTACTTCTGCATCAGACTTGCCCTGCGGGTCAAAGTCAGAACCGCCCTTGCCACCGCCCATAGGCAGGGATGTCAGAGAGTTCTTGAAAATCTGCTCAAAGCCGAGGAACTTGATAATTCCAATATATACATTAGGAGCAAATCTCAGACCGCCCTTATACGGACCAATTGCAGAGTTAAACTCTACACGGAAACCACGATTTACCTGTACTTTGCCGTTATCGTCTACCCACGGAACACGGAACACAATCTGACGCTCCGGCTCTACGATTCTCTCAAATACACCTGCTTCAATAAGGTCAGGTCTTGCTTCTGCGAGCGGTTCAACGGACTCAAATACTTCTGTTACGGTCTGGATGAACTCCGGTTCACCCTGATTTCTAGCCTTGACTCTCTCCAAAAGGTCAAGCAAATACTGATTTTTCAACGCCATTGTCAAAAAACCTCCTATACAAAATTCCGTCAGTGAAAAACAACTGTATTTCTCTCACGGTACTTTCATTATATCACATTCTTTTTCAAAATGCAAGTATTTTTTCGAAAAAAATTTATTTTATTTAATGCATACAAAAACAATGAATGTTTTTATGAATTTTGCAAGTAGTTTTCAACAGCTCAGTTTGCATCATCACCCAGCAGAATTTTGATTGCCTTTTTGAGGCGGTTGGAAAATTTTTTCTCTTCTTCTTTTTTTCTGCGTTCTTCCGCTTTTCGGTAGGCTTCATCTTTTTGTCTTCTTTCTTCCAAAAATTTCTGACTCCACTCTTCAAAGCTTGGTTCAGATTGTGCATTTTTACGGCAACTAGTGCAAATTCCATTTTCATCAAACGGATAAGTTGCCCCTGCACCACAATGATACATACGTCCGCATTTTTTACAACGTTCATCATAAGTAATTCCGCTCATATGCTCATCTTTTCATTACAAAAAATTCCCCGAACAAAGTCGGGGAATCTGGGAAATCAATAATTCTTGATAGTGTCAGCATTAAAGAAGCTGTCGCTCTCTGTGTAATAATCGTTTGTTTCGAGAGAAGAAATATCCTCGTCGTCATCATCAGGCAGTCTTGCACCGCAAACGCCACAGAACTGGAACTTTTCATTAACTTCTGCATCACACTTCGGGCAAATCTTGTAACCACGGATGCTGTTCAATTCGAAACGCATTTTCTTGATACGGCGGCGACGTGTATCAATATCGTCACACAAAGCACGCAGTACAGCAGGGTCTTCATCGGGATTCTTGTAATATTTCTTACCAATGTCTGCAAACACTTCTACAATACGTTCCTCTTCATACAGAATCTTACGCTTCAGGTTGTTTACCTCGGAAGCATTTTTTGCCTTATCGCTTACGCCTTTACCTGCACCAGCGATAGCATCAAAGAAATTCGGCATAACTCTCAACTCCTATGTAAATATGATTTTGCTTTATGTCATTTCGACACTACTCTATCTGTATTCTATTCTATCATATTTTTTTCTATCTGTCAAGTGCTTTTTGGGTATTTTCACGAAAATATTTTTTTCATGCCGGAATTGATACAAAATGTCAACAAACAATCTAAAAAGCACAGCTCCTGCATGGGGCTGTGCTTTCTTTATCAAGCTTTTTGGGAAATCACAAAATTTCCGTCAACGTAATCAGCAATTAAATTGGTATCGGGTGCAGGGTCTTGGGTGAGGATGTAACGAGCAAGGAGCGTTTCCAATTTTGCCTGTAAATAACGGCGAATCGGTCTCGCACCAAAAGCAGGGTCATAGCTATTGGATACCACTGCTTCTTTGGCATTGTCAGAAAGTGCAATGGTCAACTGCTTTTCTTTCAAGCGTTTCTGCAAATCGGCAACCATCAAATCTACAATGCTGAAAATTTCGCTCTTCTGCAACGGCTTATAGAATACAATTTCGTCAAGACGGTTCAGGAATTCCGGTCTGAACTGCTGATGCAGTAATCTTGTGACATTATCACGGGCATTTTCGGAAATTGTGCCGTCACTCTGCAAACCGTCAAGGATGTACTGTGAACCAAGATTTGAAGTCAAAATGATGATGGTATTCTTGAAATCAACGGTACGCCCCTGAGAGTCTGTAATTCTGCCATCGTCCAGCACCTGCAACAGCAAATTGAATACATCAGGATGCGCCTTTTCCACTTCATCCAGCAATACCACAGAATACGGCTTTCTGCGTACGGCTTCCGTCAATTGTCCGCCTTCTTCATAGCCTACATACCCAGGAGGCGCACCAATTAAACGGCTGACGCTGAATTTTTCCATGTATTCGCTCATGTCAATACGAATCATGCTAGATTCATCATCAAAGAGGGCTTGTGCCAAGGCTTTGGCGAGTTCGGTTTTACCAACACCCGTAGGACCAAGGAACAGGAATGAACCAATTGGGCGGTCAGGGTCTTGAATGCCGGCACGAGAACGAAGAATGGCTTCACTGACCTTTGTGACAGCTTCATCTTGACCAATCACACGCTGATGCAGAATATCTTCCAAACGAATGAGCTTTTCACGTTCGCCTTCCATGAGTTTGGAAACAGGAATTCCAGTCCAGCGACAGATAATTTTAGCAATTTCTTCCTCTGTCACTTCACTGCGGAGCAATCCAGTTTGTGTGCCATTGGTAACGGCTTTTTTCTCTTCCTCTTCCAATTGCTTTTGTAATTCTGGAATACGACCATATTTCAATTCAGCGGCACGGTTCAAATCATAATTTCTTTCTGCCTGTTCCATTTCTGCGCTGACTTGTTCCAAAGCTTCACGGAGTTTGCGAACTTTGGAAATACCAGTTTTTTCATTCTGCCATTGTGCCTTCATCTGTGAGAATTTATCACGGAGTTCAGCAAGTTCTTTCTGGATGTCCTGCAAATGTTCCTGTGAAATCTTATCTGTTTCTTTTTTGAGGGCGGTTTCTTCGATTTCGAGACGAATCATCTGTCTGGAAATATCGTCCAGTTCCTGAGGCATGGAGTCCATCTCCGTACGAATCATGGCGCAGGCTTCATCCACCAAGTCAATGGCTTTATCCGGTAAAAATCTGTCAGAGATATAGCGGTCTGAAAGTCTTGCAGCAGCTAACAAAGCAGTATCATGAATCTTGACACCGTGGAACACTTCATAGCGTTCTTTCAGTCCACGCAGAATCGAAACGGTATCTTCTACAGTCGGCTCATTGACCATGACAGGCTGGAAACGTCTCTCTAAAGCAGGGTCTTTTTCAATGTACTGTCTGTATTCGTTCAAAGTGGTTGCACCAATGCAATGCAATTCCCCACGAGCCAACATCGGCTTTAAGAGGTTTCCGGCATCCATTGCGCCATCTGTCTTGCCTGCGCCAACTATGGTATGCAATTCATCAATGAATAACAGGGTACGTCCTTCACTCTTCTTGATTTCGCCGAGGACAGCTTTCAAACGCTCCTCGAATTCACCACGATATTTCGCACCGGCAATCAATGCGCCCAAATCGAGAGAGAAAATTTTCCGGTCTTTCAGGCTGTCCGGTACATCTCCCCTTACGATACGTTGCGCCAAACCTTCTGCAATGGCAGTTTTACCAACCCCCGGTTCACCAATCAAAACAGGGTTATTCTTGGATTTTCTGGACAGAATGCGAATCACGTTTCTGATTTCAGAATCACGACCAATGACAGGGTCAAGCTGATTTTGTTTTGCACGTTCGGTCAGGTCAGAACCATATTTCGTCAAAACGTCATACGTTTCCTCTGGGTTTTCGCTGGTAACTCTTGCATCTCCACGCACCTGCAACAATGCCTGTAAAAATGCATCCTTGTCAATATGATACTGATTCAGGACTTTTTGCAAAGTGGAATTGGGCTTTTCCAGCAATGCAAGGCAGATATGCTCCACAGAAACATAATCATCTTTCATCTGTTCGGCTTTCTGTTCCGCTTCATTCAAAGCCGTGTCAACATCTCTCGCCACATAAATTGAACCGGGTTGGCGACCGCTCCCAGTGACAGCCGGCATTCCGTCAATGGTTTTCTGCAATGTATTTGTGAGTGCATTCACATCCACATTCAGCTTTTTCATGAGCTGACCAATCAAACCGTTTTCCTGCTTTACCAAAGCTAAGAACAAATGAATCTGCTCAATGTTCATATTCTGTGCAGAAAGTGCGATACTTTGCGCCGATTGAATGGCTTCCATTGATTTTTGAGTAAACTTCTGTGCATTCATAAAAATTCCTCCTTATCAGATACTTTTTGTAATATGCTCCTGTGAAAAGGCTGATTTCAGCTTTTTCGCAGTTTTCACGGGGTCAGAAGCCCCCGCAAACCAAGCTTTCAGGTATTTGTCAAATCTTGTCACATACTCCCCGATTAACTCCGCTAATTCCGTTTCTTCATCACAGGGGCTTTGAATGGAACGCTCCAATTTTCCGACAGAAAGTTCGTAAATTGTACCAGCCGTACAGGGAATATATTCTTGCTCCAACTGTATCCACAGTCGGAAAAATTTGTCAAGGTTCTCAATCAGATTGACATTCTGTGTTCGAAGTGCCACACGCAAAACCCCGATTTTCTCCCCTTCTGGTACTGGATTCAGCTTGACAAAATATTGTACAGTGGGTTTATACTTATAATCCAGTTGACTTTGTAATGACAATATTCTGTCAGAAGTTTGTTCCAATATCCGGAATTGTTGCATCATCTGTTCCATTCGAGAGAATACCGCCTGCATCCGCATTTCTGGTGTTTCACACGAAAGATGCTCTGCAAGAATTTGATTGATTAAATTCGAACGGCTTGTATGCAGTTGATAAGCCATGCGGTCAATTTCTGCAACAACATCATCTGAAAGTACAAGACTGTAAATGCTTTTCTTCATGGGATTCACCGCCTTATGAATTCGCATTCTATATTATTAACTTCTTCTTACAAGTTTATTATAGCACAACAGAATGAATTTGTCAAGTACTTTTTTAAAAAAATTAATAATTTTTTCTGCAAATTATCAACTGCATTCAAAAGAAAAAACATCCGGCACACTCCGGATGTTTTCATAAAGAGGAAGGTAAAAAATGTACAACTCATCTTGAGCGTCTGCTCATCTGCACTGCAAGTTGTCCATTGATTGAAAAGTCATTTCTCAACTGGGATACAATATCCCACTGCGCTAAAGTCAAGATACCCACTTTTCTACAGCACCATACTAGTCTTCTTTTTCGGAAACTGTCACGGAAGCGATTGAGAGGGGGAACTCCCGAAACCTGCGATTCCGTCCGACTTATGTACCGCTGTTTTCATTATTTTACTCGATTTCGATAATGATTGCAATACTCAATTGTATTTAAATATAACCGTTTATTGCTGAAAATATGCTTTTTTCTCACAAAACCTTGAAATTTTTCCAGATACTTATGAATATTTTATGTAATCAAGGCATTTTAAATCTAATACATAATTTATTCATAAAATGATAAATGCCATTTCAAAGGCTTGAAAAGGAATTCTTTTTTCCACGGATTATCAATGTCAACCATTTTAAAAAAAATGTTGACAGTTTATGAATAAAAGAAACAGTATTGACAGAAAAAGAAAAACCGGAAGGCATCGCTTCCGGTTTTTCCAGTATGGCAGGAATTACTTTTCATAAATCTTATCTTCATATTTGAACAGTGTCAATGTGATAGTCATATTTCCATTTAATGTGCGGAGTTCATCAATCATTTTCTTCTGTTCCACATTATTGGGGAGCTGAATTGCATAAATGCAATCAAACATTGAACCGAAGTTTGTGGTTTTCACTCTGCGGAGTTTCCAGCTTGCACAATATTTATTGAGTACGGCATCAAACAAACCATCATAGTTGAGGTTTTCCGGAACGGAGATTTTCAAAGTCATATCACTTGCTTTGGGTGCTGCGTAGTTCATCGCATTCAGCGCATACAAAACAGCAGCGATAATGACAAAGAATACAATTGCATATGCAATGTAGCCCATACCAGTGACAACACCTACCGCCATTGCAAGAAATACATAACCAATGTCTTTCGGGTCTGCGGCTACAGAACGGTATCTTGTCAAGCCGAAAATTCCGGCGATTGCAATACCACCAATGAAGTTAATCAGCATCAGCAATACACACACGATAGGCGGTAACATAATCAGCGTGATTGCATAACTCTGTGCATAGCCTTCTTTCTTATGAGTGAGCATATACATCCAGCTTACTCCGAAACCAATTGCCAAGGAAACCAGCAGACAAATGATAAATGAACCAAACGGAACTGTTGTAGCCTGTGTGGTGTAATCTGTACCACTTGTTAATAATAATGAATCAAACATATGAATACTTCCTTTCAAAGATAAATTTTAATTTTGTACGGACTTAGGGGAGAACAATACCGGACTGTGTCTGACGGTTCATTCTCTGCATAGAGGGTCTTGAAGTAACTGCTGATGGATTTCCATATAATTCTTCATCATGGAAGCGTCCCTCTTTATAAAGCTTGTTGCGAATATAACGCTTATAAGCTGTGCCGTACTTAGAAAAGCTAATCTTATAAATTTTCAATTCAGAAAGTTTCTGAGATAACCACAACGGCATTGCCCCTGCAATCTTAACTTCCATCAGTCTCTGATTCGGTGCGATAATCTGTGCGCCATAGCTCGGAAGACTCAAAGAAAGGTCATATCTGCGCTCTGTAATTTGGCGGTCAAATGTCAAACGGAAATCAGGGTCATCCTTGCCAAAAAATGCGCTTCTCTGGTAGCTGATGTATTGCTTTGGTGCAACTGGGTAACTGTCAAGGAAAACGTCCAGTTCGGAGAAAATCTGCTTTTGGATGTACTTGGAGAGGTCAACCGGCTTCTGTCTCTGCATCATGTAAGCATCAGATTCAGCCAATGTCAAAGTCACTCTTCTCTTAGTAACGATTCCGTTGACCTTTTTCTTGATTTCAAGGAAAACCTTGTCAGAAGGTTTTGCTGGTGAGAAATAGCTTCTCAGTCTCAGCTTTTCCTTGTACTTAGGCTTCTCCAAAGATGTACGAATCAAATAGTCATCAGGTGTATCATAGTAGAGATTGAAAATACCATAATCCTTGCCACCGATACAGAATTTGTCAGGGTCCATATACTTGTGAACCTCAACAAGGAGAGCCTCATACTGTTCCATACTCAACAGGAACTTAATTTCTTTTCTCATGAATGTACTAATAGCCATATATCTGATACCCAGAGGAACTTTTCTCCGGTATCCCCCGCCCCTTTCGATTTAGATTTTTTTATTTCAAGCGTTCTGCTTTTCATCTTTGATTGTGATTTCATTATATTGCACTTGCCTTAAAAGAATCTTAAAGTTTTAATAAAACGTTTAAATTTTTTGAAAAAATTTTAGGCAAAATAAAAAACTGCGAAATATTGCAGTTTCTTGTCATAAAAAAATTTTGATTTTTTCTATATTTGGTTTGTTTTCGACATTGGGATTGTGCTATAATAAAATTATCTTAAAGAAAGAAAGGATGCAAACAAAATGAAGATACACTATCACCCTGAAACTGGTGTATTACATATCCGGCTTGATGGTGAAATTGACCATCATTCCAGCAGTTTCATGCGGTCGGAAATTGATGATGCAATTTATGCCTATCTCCCTGAAATGCTGGTGCTTGATTTCGGGGATGTCAGTTTCATGGACAGCTCCGGAATTGGTTTGATTATGGGACGTTATAAGATTATTTCCCCCTTGGGAAGTGATTTGTTGATTGCGAACCCTTCCCCACATATCAGCAGGATTCTGAAACTTGCCGGAATGGAACGGCTCGCCAAAATCCAAAACTTTTCACAAAAGGAGAATCAATGATGAAAGTTTTAAATGAATTCAAATGCACGTTTCCGGCTGTCTCTGAAAATGAAGCTCTTGCAAGGGCTTGCCTTTCAGCCTTTTTGATTCAGGCTGACCCCACAATACAGGATATTGCCGACTTACGAACGGTTATTTCAGAAGCTGTTACCAATTCCATAGCGCACGGATACCGCAACAGTCAAGGAGAGGTTGCAATTTGTCTGCGATTACTCCCCGAAAAAACCATCTACATACGAGTGGCAGATAAGGGCTGTGGCATTCCCGACATTGAACAAGCCATGCAACCCCTTTTCACCACTGCACCCGAACAGGAAAACCATGCAGGGCTTGGATTTGCGATTATGACAGAATTCACAGATTCATTTCATATCCGCAGTTCTCCCGAACATGGGACAGTTTTAACCATGCGCCGGAAATTGGGAAGAACTGACACCCTACAAGAGGAAACCCTTGACGAATGAACACCGTACAAAATAAGAAAACCATTGCCCCTGAAGAACATCTTGGTTTGGTTCATCATTGTGCCAACCGTTTCCGGAATCGGGGGATTCCCTATGAAGATTTATATTCTGCCGGATGTGAGGGGCTTGTGAAGGCTGCAAAAGCCTTTGATGCAGAAAGGGGCTTGCAATTTTCCACTTATGCTGTACCAGTGATATTGGGAGAAATCCGCCGTCTGTTCCGTGACGGTGGAACGGTACACGTCCCACGCAGTATGCGTGAATTGTCCCTGAAAGTGCAGGCAATCCGTGAACAACTTCTCAAAGAAACCGGAATTGAACCGCCGTTATCCATCTTAGCGGAGAAAACAGGCGCAACCCCTGAGGACATTACCACGGCTTTATGTGCGTGCGCTCCAGTGATTTCCCTCACAGCTCCGGACGATGACGAGGGACAGAATGACATTGCCATTGAAGCCCCTGACAATGCCATCACAGATAAGCTTGCATTAAGGCAAGTCATGCAGAAACTGCCGGAATCTGACCGGAAATTATTGGAACTGCGATATTTCAAGGAATTCACACAAAGCAAGACCGCTCAAATTTTGGGTATCTCTCAAGTGCAAGTTTCACGCAAAGAGAAAAAATTATTGCTGTATCTCCGTCAGGAATTACTCCGCTAAAATGCACCGGAACGCTGTCGGCAATGAGTAAACGCTTTCCAATTCAGACGGTTCAGCCCATACAAAACGGCTGTCCGGTTCGGCACATTCCAGAAAAATGCCCTGCATTTCCCATGTGATATGCGTGAACACATGACGGCGACTGACAATTTTTAATAATTCTTTCGGCTTGACATTCCATTCACTGCATTGTTGAATTGCCTGTTCAGGAGTGAGAAAATTTTCCACGTTCGGCAACTCCCACAATCCAGCAAGCAAGCCCTTTGAGGGGCGTTTCTGAATGGCGATTTTTTCACCGCATTGCAGGACGAAAACGGTTTTGTGTTCGAATTTGCGCTTGACCTTCTTTTCACGGACTGGCAACAATGCAACACTTCCATTTTGATGCGCCATACAGAACGAATTCAGCGGACATTCTTCACAGTGGGGCATCCCATTGGGAACGCAGACTGTCGCACCAATTTCAATCATGGCTTGGGTGAGGTTTCCGCAGTCTTTCACAGAGGGGTATACTTTTTCAAGTTGTTTGGTGATGTCCTTCTTGAAATCGTTGTCAAGAATGTTCCTGAAATCCTCCTGCACTCTCGCCATCACTCGGAGTACATTCCCATCCACTGCCGGAACAGGCAACCCGAAACAAATCGAACATATCGCCCCTGCGGTATAGTCCCCGATTCCGGATAGTTTGCGGATTTCGTCATAAGTCTGAGGGAAAATGCCGTTATAATCGTTCATGATGGTTTGAGCGGATTTTTTAAGATTCCGCACACGGCTATAATAGCCTAAGCCTTCCCATAATTTCATGAGCTTATCATCATCACAGTTTGCAAGAGCGGATATATCCGGCAATGCCTCCAAAAATCGGGCATAATAGCCCTTGACGGCTTCGACTCTGGTCTGTTGCAACATAATTTCAGATACCCATACATGATAGGGCTTTGCATCATGTCGCCATGGTAAATCTCTGTGATTGGGGTAATACCATTGTAACAAGGCATCCGGCATTTTCGAGGGAATTTCCCTTTTTTTAAGAGAAATTGCCTTCATCCGTTCAATGAGTTTGTGATAAATGGGTATCATGTGCGCTTCCGTACAAAGGGAATCAATTTCATCAATGTCAATCCAGCGAACGTCTTTATTTTCGTCGGGCTTGTCGGAAATGGGCTGATTCATGGGGGCAATTAACCCATATGTGACATTGTAGTGCAAATGCGTTTCGACAATTTTTCCGTGCTTGACGTGTTCAGGGACGGGCAGAACGTCAATTGACAAAATTTTCCTTGTGAGGGGGTAAATTTTCGTGACGGAAGTTTCCTCTCTGGCTTCACGAAGGGCAACCCCTAGCAAATCGCTGTCACCGTCCGCATGACCGCCAATCCACCCCACAGACTGGTATATCAAATGATACCCCATCAGCGTATGATTGCAGTCAGGCGACAAAATCAGCCCTGAACAGGTGATATGTCCGTCCGGACAGTCACGGCTTAACATCCAATCATCATGTTTCTGGATGAGGGAAAGCAATGTTTCCTTTGCAGTCTGTTCTTCTGGTGTGAACGGTGCAAAGGATTCAATTTCAGAATAAAGCATATATTTTTCCTTTCGTGTATAGTCTCGCAAATTCCGGTAATACTATTATCAAGCCGGCTTGATATTATTGAAATGGAGGTATTCTCTCATGGAACACCAGAACGCTAATGAAAGCATTAAATGTACCGTCTCACAATGTCGTTATCATCTGAATGATGAAAACTATTGCAGTCTTGACTGCATCCGTGTTGGTACGCACGAAACAAACCCAACCACTCCGGCATGTGTGGACTGTAACTCTTTTGTAAAACGTACAGAATGTTGAACCATTGCCGGATGTGGATTCACTGCATCCGGCAATATTTTTGTTAAACTTGTACAATTTTTAACGGTTGAAATTGCTCAATTGATAGAATTCTATTACAAATCGGAATCAAAGTATTGAGATATGACAGAAAATCAGGTATAATATAGATGTAGTTTTCTGTGAAAAGTATTCCGGATTATCACAAATTGATTCTGTAAGGGGGAATTTTTATGTCCGATAAAACAATGACTTTTAAAATTGAAGATGAACGAGACGTACAGCTGAAACAGACTCTCACAACCGTTTATGATGCACTTGTCCAGAAGGGCTATAACCCCATTAACCAGATTGTTGGTTATATTCTCTCGGAAGACCCGACCTACATAACCACACATAACAATGCACGAAATTTGATTCGCCATGTTGACCGTGACGAACTGCTTCAACATTTGGTTCGTTCGTATTTGTCGCATTGATACAACGGATTTTCACAGCCCTGCCGATTGGCGGGGCTTTTATTTTCCGCTGATAATCCCGACAAATCCGCATATACTACCCATGCGGTAACTGACCGCAGAAATGAGGGGATTTTATGAAATGGCTGACAGGGTTTGTCTTTGCCTTGATGCTGTTCAATGCGTGTCCGGCGATTCAGGCGAATGCCTCCAATGCCATTGGCTATGGGCAAGGAATTGAAACAGATGCAGACAATATCCCATTAGGTGCGCTGGATTTCGACAACCAATACAGAAAATATGATGCCTATGCAACCACACCCGACCGGAACAGAATTATTCTCACATTCGACCAAGGCTATGAAAACGGCTATACGGCTTCTATTCTTGATACGCTCAAAGAAAAACACACAACGGCTATCTTTTTCTTGACGGGTGACTATGCCAAACGTGAACCCGAACTCGTTCAGAGGATGATTGACGAGGGGCATATGTTAGGCAATCACGGCATGACTCACGCAAGCTTACCAACACTTTCCAACGAAAAAGCAATTGAAGAATTGAAAAGCCTTCACGATTATGTCATTGAAAAATATGGATATACCATGCAATATTTCCGCTGTCCCTGTGGTGAATATTCCGAAGATGCCCTAAAGGTGGCACAGTCGTTGGGATATAAGACCATTTTCTGGAGCGGTGCGCACGTGGATTGGCTCACGGATAACCAGCCCGACCCACAGGAGGCACTTGCCAAACTCACCGGACAGGCGCACGGAGGAGAAATTTTGCTGTTGCATTCCGTTTCGTCTACCAATACCGAAATATTGGGCGAATTGATTGACGAATTCCGAAACATGGGCTATACAGTCTGAAAATGATAGGGAGCTGGTTCAACAGCTCCCCTTTGATTGGTCAATCAGAATCTGTATCAACTGTTTCCGGTTCTGGATGATGTTCCACGGCATACACAAGCAAATCTGCTGAACCTTCAATGCCTAACAGTCCGCTATTGAGACACATGGCATAATTGCCCTTGTCGTGCCAGTTTCCGCCGGTATTGATATTGTAGAACTTTTCACGACGGCTGTCAATCCGTGGTAAAATGGTATCAATTTCTTTGGCTGAAACGCCGTAAGTCTGTTGTGCATACTGCAAACGGAAATCACGTCTTGCATAGACAAATGTTGCAAAACGATATGGATTTTCACGGAGAATCCAATTCGCACATCTGCCAACAATCACACAGCTTCCCTGTTCGGAAAGTTCCTGAATAATCTGTGTCTCTGTAATGTAAAGTTTATCCGATACCGGAATATTGTCTTCCATGGTTCTCGCCGGATTGGAATTCATTAACAAGGCATACAAAAAGCTTTTCGGGGAGGATTCCTCTGCGCCTTCCAGTCTGGAAACCGGAACGCCTAACCGCTCAGATGCCATTTCCAAAATTTCATGATTGTAGAACGGAATTCGTAGCTTTTCAGCAACAATTTTCCCAATGACGCTCCCGCCACTGCCATATTCACGCTCTATTGTAATAATTGGATGTTTCATTATTTGCAACCCCCTGACAAAAATAAAATCGACAGCTCGTCCGTATGTATCTATTCCGCTGTCCTGAATATCCTATGCAATATCACCGCAAAAATAGACCATATTGTTATTATAGCACAAAGCACACAAAAAATCATCATCTTTTTTGAAAAAAATAAAACGTTTTCTAAAATTCTGCATTTTCAACAAATGCAAATGCTATTTTTTATGCAATTCATAAGAAAGCATTATGTCAAACTGACAAGGAAAGGTAGTTTAAAACTGTCAAAAACTGTGAATTCTACTGATTTTGTAAAAATCTTTCGGAATAGGATACAAAATATTTGCAGAATGTGTTATAATAAATATCATAGTATTCATGAGGGGAGACTGATTCATGAAAAAATTATCTCAAATTCTCTCCGGAATCCTGACCCTGACAATGTTCTGCACTACATTGACAGGATGTTCCGGAAAAAATCAAACAGACAGTAGCGTCATGACAGAACAGCCCGTCCAGATTTTAACATCCGAAACTACAGAGGAAGAAGAAATGAAGACACCTGAAATCAAACCAATTGCGGAAACATTACCGCACGAAACGGAACATATTAGCCCTATGGAAAGCATTACTTCCGTATTGGGAACACAAATCGATGTGGATACCGTTTTAAACCGTGACAGTCAAGAAGACAGCGGGAAAAATTATGCCATGCCACTTTCCCGATTCATTGAAGAGGGAGATATTGTTACATCATTCACGTTTATTTTTTATGCCGCAGATGGAAAATCTTCCATTGGCACATATAAAGGGGGCTGTGGTATCTCCGTAACTGGGGACTGTCCAGCAGCAACGAATAAGGGCTGGTATCAGTCAGATGATTTCATGGCGCAAGCTGACGGCGCATATGTTGAAGTGACATGGAATGTTCCAGCTGAAATTCAGAATTTCATCCCCAAAGGCGGAACGGTTCAAATTGGCTATTGGTGGGGAGATACTTCTGAAGTACGCTTGAAGAATGTCATCTGCAATTATACCCGAAAAGCTGAAATTCCTGTGGATGGTACAGAGACTATCTCACTTGGGCAAAATCTGAACTATACCAGTGATACCACCAATACCATCAGCATCCCGCTTGAAGATGCACTTGGTAAAGATGGCATTCCGCAAGCTGTCATTTTTGATATTGCCTGTGATGGTACATTTGGAAAGTTTACTGGTGCATTTGGAGTGAATGGAAATGAATGGTATCTTTCAGATACAGTCGCTGTATTCAGTGACTCCAATCAATTAAGCCTGACTTGGATTATTCCGGAAGAAGTCAAAAGTACATTTTCGGATTCTTCAAAGCTTTTATTTAGTTATTGGTGGGGAAATCCGGAAAGTATTGTCCTGCAATCTGCCACGGTGAAATATAGTCTTGGCAGAAACCTCTACACCATGGATAATGAAGAGGAAGAACCCTCCGAACCCCTTGACGAAGAGACACTCAAAGCCGACAGAGAAAAGGCTGCTGCACTTGTTGCCAATATTAAAGTTGGCTGGAATCTTGGAAACTCGCTTGATAGTTATGATACCCGTACCAATTCCGAAGATGACTATGAAACACTTTGGGGCAATGCCAAAACAACACAAGAAGTTTTTGATACCATCAAGAAAAAAGGCTTTAATGCGGTCAGAATTCCAGTATCATGGACAAACCATATAGACAAAGACGGGAATATTGATGGTTTCTGGATGCAAAGAGTGCAGGAAGTTGTGGACTATGCAATGAATGATGAATTGTATGTCATTTTGAATATGCACCATGATGATTTCACATGGCTCACGCCTACCAGAGAAGCAGAAGCAGAAGTCACAGAAAAGTATGTTAAAATCTGGTCACAAATCGCTGAACGCTTTCAGGATTATGACGAACATCTGTTATTTGAAGGGCTGAATGAACCTCGTGTAATTGATTCCCCCAATGAATGGACAGGCGGCACAGCAGAAGAAAGAACCGTCATTAACCACCTCTTACAGAAATTTGTTGCAACCGTTCGCAGTTCCGGCGGAAATAACCCCAATCGTACCTTGATTATCACAACGCATGCTGCATCCATCAGTGATTCTGCGCTGGATGGTGTACGCCTTCCCAATGACGGAAATATTGTGATTTCCGTGCATAATTACGCACCTTACAAACTGACAACCAGTGAATACCCAGATGCACGCAGTTTTGATGATGCCGGAAAGTATGAATTGGGTCAGGAATTTGACAAGCTTTATGAAAAATTTGTCAGTCGGGGAATTCCGGTCATTATTGGGGAATTTGGTGCAGAGGATAAAAATAATGATACTGTCCGTGCTGCATATTATTCTTATTATGTCAGTGAAGCAGCGAAACGCAATATTCCTTGCTTTATTTGGGATAACGGCACAAAGGAAAGTTATGGACTGCTTGACAGAAATTTCTGTACATGGTACTATGGAAATGTTGCTGATGCGGTCGTCAATGTTCTGAAATCTTAATCAAAAAAAGCCCTCTCATTCCGAAGAGGGCTTTTTCATTACGAATTCATCAATAATACATAATATACGGCTGCACTGATATTCAGTACAAGGGCAATCATCAAAAGTGGGCTGGTGAGCGCAAGCCTTAACCCACGTTCCGATTGTTCCGGCATCGCATACGGCAAACGCTCCATAATAAACATTTTCACAATCAATATCAATCCTATCAATGCCACTGTCACATATAATACCTCAATCAAAGTCGTGACTGTCTCCATTCCAAAGGTTTGGAAAATGTTCAAAATCTCTACAATTCCATTTGCACACATATGACAAATAATTGACGGTATCAAGGAATTGTGCTTGATGTCAATATATCCCCAGAAAATGCCGACTGTAAACGCAAGAATGAACTGTGGTAAATTTTGATGCCATATCCCGAAAAAGAACGCTGAAAGGATAATTCCAAATCTCTGCCCTGCACGGCTCAGATTCTTCATGACAAATCCCCTCATTACCAATTCTTCTGTAATCGGTGCAATAATCACACCATATATGAAGGAAAGTATCAAAAATTTACCATTCGTACTCAAATCTGTATCAGCTGTATTTACATCAATTCCCACATTATCAAATAGTGTCATGACCAACAAAGTAATTTGACTTGTGAGAAGGTGCAGGAAAATCGTAATACAAACATAGGAAAATTCTTTTCCAGCTGTCAGATTTTCCGTCTTGAAAAGATTCGGAATAGGGATTTTCAATGCCTTACACCCTAATACAGCAACCACTACATTAGAGACTCCATAGCAAATTAAATTCAAGCCAATTGCAAGCGAACTGTTACTTAAATAATCTTGAGCGATTTGTTCATAATTCGCCGGAAGCGTCCCACCATTTGCATAAGAATCCACAGCACTTAAAATCAAATAAAATACCTGTATCAATACATACGAAAATATCTGCGCAAATAGGAAATGCCCCAGCAGGAAAGCCCCAACAACATTATAATATCTCTTGATTCTCTTTGATTCCTTGTAATTGGGTTTGAGGGGAATTCGACAAGTTGGTATCCGAATTTGTGGGACAATTTCGCCGTAATCGGAATTATACTCCCGAAATTCTGTTTCATTGTCAAAAGGGTTTTTGGGGTCAATCATTTCTGCATCCTGTGGAAGTGGCGGAGGTGCAGGCGGTGGCGGTGTAAAAAAATACTGATATTCATTCATGAGAAAACTCCTTTATCTTGATGGAATATTTCTATTATACCACAAAATTCAGCATTCGTAAATACTTTTTTTGAGAAAGTCTATTTTTTTTATCCAGATTGAAAAAAGATATAGACAAAATCAATAAAATATGATATAATAGTGATAACAAAAGATTACAGTCTGTCAGTCCGACAGAGAAAGGAAGCGAACCATATGCGACATGAAAAGTCATGCGGTGCGATTGTTTACCGCAAATTTCATGGAAATATCGAAATTTTATTGATACGGCATATTAACAGCGGTCATTGGTCGTTCCCCAAAGGTCATGTGGAAGCCGGAGAAACAGAAGTCGAAACCGCCGTCAGAGAAATCAAAGAAGAAACTGACATTGATGTCATGATTGACCCGACATTTCGTGAAATTGTCAGCTATTCCCCAAAACGTGATACACAAAAAATTGTTGTGTACTTTATCGCCAAAGCCCGAAATTATAATTTCGTCCCCCAGACAGACGAAATTTCAGAAGTCCGATGGGTAGATATTGGCTATGCCTCCAGAATTCTCACCTATGAAAATGACAAAAATATCGTCATCAAAGCCAAACGCATGATTAAAATGCACGACTGAAAAGAATCACCCCTCCACATGGAGGGGTGAATTTTATTTCAGTTTTTCTTTTCGGGAATCAATACATTCCACCGCCTGCGGGCATCGGAGGCATTGGGGGTTCGGGTTCTTTGATGTCAGCAACAAGGCTTTCCGTTGTCAGAACCATTGCGGCAACAGATGCAGCGTTCTGCAATGCACTTCTTGTTACCTTTGTCGGGTCAACAATACCAGCCTGCAACATATCAACATATTCTTCGTTGTAAGCATCGAAACCATAGCCAACCTTATCAGCAGTGATAATCTTGTCAATAATCACACTGCCTTCCAGACCTGCATTCAATGCAATCTGACGGAGAGGAGCTTCCAGAGCAGTGCGGATGATAGCTGCACCGGTCTTTTCATCACCAGTCAATTCCTTGACGAGCTTTTCAACTGCCGGAATTGCATTGATGAGAGCTGTACCACCGCCGGCAACAATACCCTCTTCAACGGCTGCCTTCGTAGCTGCGAGCGCATCTTCAATGCGGAGTTTCTTTTCCTTCATTTCGATTTCAGTAGCAGCACCTACCTTGATGACAGCAACACCGCCGGAGAGCTTTGCAAGTCTTTCCTGCAATTTCTCACGGTCAAAGTCAGAAGAAGTTTCTTCAATCTGAGTCTTAATCTGTGCAACTCTTGCCTTGATAGCATCAGAATCGCCTGCACCGTCAACAATGATGGTGTTTTCTTTCTGAACCTTGACTTGCTTTGCACGACCGAGCTGGTCAATGGTAGTATCCTTAAGTTCCAGACCAATTTCAGAAGAAATCACTGTACCGCCTGTCAGAATTGCAATATCCTGCAACATTTCCTTTCTTCTGTCGCCATATCCGGGGGCTTTGACTGCAACGCACTTGAATGCACCACGGAGGTTATTCAGAATCAAAGTTGTGAGGGCTTCGCCTTCAATATCCTCTGCAATGATAACCAGCTTTCTGCCCGACTGTACAATCTGTTCCAAAAGGGGCAAAATTTCCTGAATAGAAGAAATCTTCTTGTCAGTAATCAAAATGAACGGGTCATCATAAACGGCTTCCATCTTTTCAGTATCAGTTACCATGTAGGGGGAAATATAGCCCTTATCAAACTGCATACCTTCAACGACTTCTGAATAAGTTTCAGCTGTCTTGCCTTCTTCAATGGTGATAACGCCGTCAGCGGTTACCTTTTCCATAGCTTCTGCAATCAGCTTGCCAACAGCTTCATCAGCAGAGGAAACTGTACCAACTCTTGCAATGTCCTCTGAACCTTCAACCACTTTAGAATTTGCCTTGATGGTCTCCACAGCAACATCAACAGCCTTTGCAATTCCCTTTTTCAAAACCATAGGATTTGCACCAGCAGCGATATTCTTCATACCTTCACGGACAATAGCCTGTGCGAGCAGAGTAGCAGTTGTTGTACCGTCACCAGCAGCATCATTTGTCTTAGTAGCAACTTCCTTGACGAGCTGTGCGCCCATGTTTTCAAAAGCATCTTCCAGCTCAATATCCTTGGCGATTGTCACGCCGTCGTTAGTGATGAGCGGTGCGCCAAACTTCTTGTCAAGTACTACATTTCTACCCTTAGGACCTAACGTGATTTTCACTGTATCAGCCAGCTTGTCAATACCAGCCTGCAAAGCCTTTCTGGCTTCTTCTCCGTATTTAATATCCTTAGCCATGATTCATCTCTCCAATCTATTAAAATGGGTTAGTCAGTCACGATTGCAAGAACATCTTCCTGCCCAATCAGTGTATATTCCTCGCCGTCAACCTTAACATCAGTACCGCCATACTTTCTGGTCAGTACCTTGTCACCAACCTTGACAACCATCGGAACGAGCTTTCCATTATCGTCAAACTTGCCCTCACCGACAGCAATTACTTCTGCAACCTGAGGTTTCTCCTTAGCAGATTCAGCGAGGATAATACCGCTCTTAGTCTTTTCTTCTGCTTCGGTTGCCTTAATCAAAATCTGGTCAAATAAAGGTTTAATCGTCATGATGAATTCCTCCTTACAAACTTTTGCACACTCTCTTGTTGAGTGCTATCACTCTCTTTCCCTGAGTGCTAATTCTATTTTACCACCTTTTCAGAAAAAATCAAGTCTTTTTTGAAAAATTGTAGGATTGCACAAATTTCCCTGTTGAAAACATAACAACTTGACAATTTTTAGCCCAATAAAATTTTATCACTGTTTATCCTTTTTCTCTCCGAACTTGCGTTCTGTGCCATTCATCAAGCGTTGAATATTTGAACGGTGCATGAAAATTATCATAAATGCCATAATACATAAAATCCCTATATGCAACCAAATCTGACCGCTTGTATACGTCTGGTGGCGGATGTCAGGTAAAAAGGTCTGTACCAATCCGGTGACAATCGGACAACAGGCTGTTGCAATGATGGATGATAAGCTAACATATTTCGAAATTGCTAGGATTATCGCAAATATTCCAATCAAAATGAGAAATACTCTCCAGTCCAGCACCAGAAAAATACTCACTCCGACAAGCACGCCCTTTCCCCCTTTGAACTGATGATACAGGGGGAAAACGTGTCCTAATATGGCGAAAATTCCGGCAATACATCCCAATAAATACAAATCCGCTGTCCCACCTGTCAGCATATTTCCGAAAATCTGACTCAAAAATACAGCAATTACACCCTTTGCCAAATCTCCTATCAACGTAAATAAGGCGCATTGTTTTCCAAAACAACGGAGCGTATTTGTCAAACCTGCATTTCCGCTTCCGAAATTACGAATGTCCTCATGTTTCAGGATTTTGACGGTTAAAATGGCAGAATTGATGCTCCCTAACAAGTAGCCACATACCGCAGCGATTAAAAATGATAATATCAGCATAAATCATCCCCCTAGGAATCGTTGCGGTTTCGTTCACGAATAATCATTCTAATGGGTGTTCCCTCCATGCCGAACGTGGTTCGAATCTGGTTTTCAATATATCTCTGATACGAGAAATGGAACAAATCCGCACGGTTCACGAATAATACAAATGTCGGCGGTTTGGTGGATGCCTGTGTCATATAATAAATTTTGAGTCTGCGCCCCTTATCAGAAGGCGGTTCTACTCTTGCGACGGCATAAGCTAGAATATCATTCAATGTTCCGGTGCTGATTCTCATGGAATTTTGTTCATATACGAACTTGATTTTCTCGAAAAGCTGTTCAACCCTCTGCCCTGTCTTCGCAGAAATGAAGATAAACGGCACATAACTCATGAAACTAAAATCATTTTCCAACTTTTTGCGGTATTCGTTCATGGTCTTGTCTGTTTTTTCGACAGCATCCCATTTATTGACCGCAACAATACAGGCTTTGCCCTGTTCATGAGCATATCCGGCTACTTTGGAATCCTGTTCAGTGAAGCCCTCGATTGCATCAATCATAATCACGCAAACGTCTGCCCTGTCAATTGCCATATAAGCACGGAGGACAGAATAATGCTCAATCTTTTCTGTGATTTTGGATTTCCGGCGAATTCCGGCGGTATCAATGAAAATAAATCTTCCTTCTTCACGCTCAATAATGGTATCTGTGGCATCTCTGGTAGTTCCGGCAATATCGGAGACAATCACACGTTCTTCTCCTGCAATGCGGTTAATCAGAGACGATTTTCCGGCATTGGGCTTGCCAATGACAGCAACTTTAATATCGTCCTCGTCGTAGTCATCAATATCATTTTCGGGAAAATGCTTGATAACCTCGTCAAGCATATCACCAGTACCATGACCGTGTACGGATGATACCGGAAAGGGGTCGCCGATTCCCAAGTTATAGAATTCGTACACTTCCATAGGAGTTTCCCCAAGGGTATCGCATTTGTTCACACATAATACAATGGGTTTACCGCTTTTCTGGAGCATATCAGCAACAGCATAATCATTCGCAGTCACACCGCTCCGAACATCTGTCACAAGAATAATCACATCTGCATGAGAAATGGCAATTTCCGCCTGTTGTCTCATGAGTGTCAGAAGCTTGTCATCTTCTTTGGGTTCGATACCTCCCGTATCGACTACCATAAATTTGCGCCCTCTCCATTCACATTTGGAGTAGATGCGGTCACGAGTTACCCCCGGTGTATCTTCTACAATGGAAAGCCTTTGCCCAATCAATTTATTGAACAGCGTAGACTTTCCGACATTTGGTCTGCCGACTACGGCAACAACTGGTAACGGCATATATATTCTCCTTTCTTATTTGTGTGTTGAGATAAATCAGAATTTATCATAATTCCAGTTGAGTTGATTATTCAGTCCATCGAACAGTAGAAAAACCCTCCGTCCAATTTGTTGGTTTATCCACCTCGTATTCTTCTATCATAAAACAATCTAAAGAATAATCTCTGAATCCATCCAGATTTTTGAACTTTTGAATGGTGTCATTAGCTATTTCGGAAGATGAAAATACACCAATTAGCTTTTCTTCATCGTGTGTACCAAAATCATCAGTTAACTCGTGTATATGCCATAGCAAAAATACTTTCATATATTAACCTCCATTAAATTCCGATTTATTTAAGTTCAAATAATCAAGAAAATGCCTTCGGACAGAACCGGAGGCACTCTCTCAATTTCAGACGTTATCAAACGGGATGAACCTGCTTTTCAGAATCACCGTGTTTCCCATCAAGCCCGAATTTCGCATTTCTGCGCTTTTCAAAGAACTTGACAGCTACCTGACCGAACTGTGCATAGCTCAATACATCCTCTTCACTTTCAGCCCATTCAGCGCACTCTTTGCGGAGTTTGTCGAGTTCGGGTTCGAGGAGGTCAGCAGGTCTGCAATGAATCGGTTCAGCATCACCGATAATCTTCTTCTGGAATTCGGGGTCAATTGGGACAGGAGTCTGACCGTATTCGCCACGAACAATGCCCTTGAATTCCTTGGTAACGGTCTTATAGCGTTCACCCATCAGCACATTGAATACAGCCTGTGTGCCGACAATCTGGGAAGACGGTGTTACCAACGGCGGATAGCCTGCATCCTTGCGGACTCTCGGAACTTCTGCCAGCACTTCATCAAGCAGATTTTCTTTTCCTGCCTGTTTCAGCTGTGACAGCAAATTCGACAGCATTCCACCCGGAACTTGGTAAATCAATGCACCAGCATCCGCAGCAAGCATTTTCTGGTCAATCAAACCGGATTCAATATACTTTTTACGCAAGCCCATGAAATAACCACGGATTTCATTCAACAGAACTAAGTCAAGCCCTGTATCATATTCTGTCCCCTGTAAAGCGGCTACCATGGATTCTGTCGGCGCATGAGATGTGCCCAATGCCAATGGAGACATTGCCGTATCAATAATATCTGCACCAGCTTCAATGCCCTTCAACAAGCACATGGAAGCCAATCCGGAAGTATAATGTGTGTGCAAGTCAACCGGCAAGTCCACTGCGGACTTGATAGCCTTGACAAGTTCTTCTGTTTTGTAAGGTGTCAGCAATGCCGCCATATCCTTGATACAGATGGAATCTGCACCAGCTTCAGCAATTCTCTTGGCATATTCCACATAATATTCTGTTGTAAATACTTCACCAGTGGTGAAAGACATTGCCACTTGAACTTCTGCCTTTTTGCCGTTGCGAGTTGCCTTCTTTGCGGAGTTGATAGCGGTCTGCAAATTACGGATGTCATTCAATGCATCAAAAATACGAATGACATCAATACCATTTTCAACAGACTTTTGAACGAATTCCTCCAGAACATCATCTGCATAATGGCGATAGCCTAACATATTCTGTCCACGGAACAGCATCTGCAAACGTGCATCCGGCATTTCTCTGCGGAGGGTACGCAGTCTTTCCCATGGGTCTTCATTCAAGAAACGAAGACAGGAGTCAAATGTTGCGCCGCCCCAGCACTCAATAGAATTGAAACCGACTTCATTCAATTTTCCCAGAATCGGGAGCATATCATCAATTGTCATTCTGGTTGCAAGCAATGACTGATGAGCGTCACGAAGAACAGTTTCGGTTACTCTGATTTTTTTAGCCATGTTTCATCTGTCCTTTCGTTGAAATCAGCCTACAGTTGCGAGGGTGTCGCCACTCTGAACGGAATCGCCCTTCTTGACAAGAATACTTGTAATAGTACCATCACACGGAGCAACAATATCATTTTCCATTTTCATTGCTTCCAGTACCATGATAACATCACCCTTGGAAACGCTCTGACCATTGGAAGCCTTCACATCAAGGATAGTTCCGGGCATTGGTGCAGTTACCTTCTCACCAGCACCAGCGGACGCTGCCGGAGCAGGTGCTGCTGCCGGAGCAGGTGCAGCGGCTACAGGTGCTGGCGCACCAGAACCAGTTGTTTCTTCTACTGCAACATCATAAACTTTTCCATTGACAGTTACATTAAATCTTTTCATAAGTATATACCACCAATCTATAATTTTTTATGTCATACTTCCAACTTAGAACGGGAAGTTATTGTGTTTCTTCGGGAGATTTGTCACACGCTTGCCTTCCAGCATTGCCAAAGCACTGCTCAATACTGCACGGAGTTCGGAAGATTCTACCACTTCATCAATCACGCCCAATTTTGCCGCTGAGAGTGCAGATGCCAAAGTCTTGGAATATTCCTTTGCAAGTTCCTTTCTCATTGCATCCAAATCGTTACAACCCTTTAATTCATCATGCCACAAAAATTCAACCGCAGATTCCGGCATGAGCGGAGCAATGCAAGCATTTTCCAGTGCATAGGTGAAATCAGCATTGCAACCCTTTCCAGCCAATGCCACAAATACCGCACCGACTGCGTTTCCAGTCACAACAGAGATTTTTGCTGTGGTTGCTTCTGCATAGCTTCCGGCGAGACGTGTCAGAGCCTTCACAGAACCGGAAATTTCGGTGTCATTGTTGCCGTCAAATCCCAATGTATCCACCAATGTGATAACAGGGATTGAGAATGCATCACAAACACGCACAAAACGTCCCAATTTTGCACAATCCGCTTCTGTCAAACGGCTGTCTGTTTTGTTGGTTGCTGCGATTGCGATTGTCATTCCGCACATTGTCGCCAATGCGGTATAGGATGCACTGCCATAATCAGCGAAAATTTCAACTGCGCTGTTGCCGTCTGCAATGGTATTCACCAAAGATTCGAGGTCAGCTCCTCCCAATGCTGTGGGGTCTTCGTACTCCATGCAAGGAGTACTTGCCATATTATTGACTGGGAGTAAGTTAATCAAATTGCGAACCTGTTCAACTGCCTGTGTGTCATCTTCTGCCACAATGGAAGCTGTTCCATTTTTAGCGCAAACTTCGGCACTTCCTGCGCCCTTCTCAAAGCTTGGCACAAGGAATAATTCTGCATCTTTCGACATGACCACAAAATCAGATGCTACCGCCGCCATTGCCGCACTTCCAGCACATACTCCGGCTACCCATGCAATTTGCGGTACAACTCCTGAAAGCTGTGAAACCCGCTTCATGATGAGACTGTAAGCATTCAAACAAGAGGCTGTACCGTCCATAAATGCGCCGTTAGAATCGTAGATACCTACAATGGGTGCGCCTGTTTTTGCTGCAAGGGTGAACATTTTTGAAATTTTCTCTGCATGAGCTGAACCAACTGCGCCATTTGTTTCGCTCTGGTCTTGTGCAAATGCGTACACCGGATTCCCGTTTACATAGCCATAAGCCGTCACAACACTAGCCGGATTCTCCTTTTCCATGACAAAAGAACCAATTTCTTTGTATGAACCATCATCAAACAGCATCGCCAAACGCTGTCTTGCAGGGCTGGCTAAATTTTTTTCCATCTGCATATCGTTTCGTTCCCTTCTGATATAAACTTAGCAGTAAGCCGATTCGGAAAAATCCGGTTTCCGGCATACCTGTCACATACATTATAATGATACTATTTTTTTCACTTTTTTTCAAGTGTTTGCAGGGTTTTCCTTGCATTTTTTACAATTTTCCATAATATCAACAATATTATCAATTGTTTTTTCGTCATTTTTCACAAATCCGAGTAATGTCAACCGTTTGAGCATTTCCGGATTGTCCACAAGGAAAACAGCCTTTTCAATGCCTTTCAATTCCGCCTTAAATAGCACCGACCTGACAAGACCATCACAGTAATTATAATCATGACCGTCATTGACATCATAAATTGTCACCTGTTCAGGGGTATAGCTATAGATGATATAGCCCTTTACTCCGTCATTTTCTTTCGCTTCACTGATATGCAGTTCAGCATACTCAGGAATGGAAATTTTTTCCAGAATAGTGGAATACTTTGCATTATCACTTGTTTCCAAAATTTTCAACATGATTAGGATTCCTTTCCAATAGCGTTACGAATTGCCCGCAGTTCTTCCGGTTTTAAGTCTCTCCATGTGGAGGGTTTGAGCATTCCCAATTTCAAAGGGCCTATTGCGGTACGTCTCAATCTTGCGACTTCTAAGCCGACAGCTTCACACATTCTGCGGATTTGACGGTTGCGCCCCTCTTTAATGGTAATCTGCATGACAGCTCTTTCCGGTTCATTGTTCAAAACGACAATATTCGCTGGTAACGTCTTTTTCCCATCAAGGAGAATTCCCCCTGCCATTTGTGCGATTTGCTCATCTGTGACAGCAGAATGAATCGTGACACGATAGGTTTTTGAAACGTGCTTGGAAGGGTGCATAATGGCATTGGCAAACGCTCCATCATTGGTGAGCAATAAAAGCCCCTCTGAATTTCTGTCAAGCCGTCCGATTGGATATACACGCTCCTCCACACCATCCAGCAAATCCATGACACAACGCCTGTCAAGCTCATCTGAAACCGTTGTCACATAGCCACGAGGTTTATGCAACATGATATAACGGAAACTTTTCTTTCTGGGAATGAAAATTTTTTCGCCGTCTACGGTGATTAAATCCTTCGGGGAAGCCTTATCCCCTAATTTGACCGGTCTGCCGTTGCGCTTGACTCTTCCAGCCTGAATGAGGGCTTCCGCCTTGCGCCGTGAACAATATCCGGCATCTGCAAGCATCTTTTGAATTCTGATTTCTGCCATAATATCTCCTTTTCTAAGCTGTCTCCCGACAGTGTTTCAAGAAATCATCCAGCCAAATTTTCACTTTGTCAAATAAAGTCAATTCCGGCTGAACTGCCTTTTCTGTGCTGTCCGCTGAAAGCAACGGAACAGATGTGATTTTTGTATCCTTGTAATAATATTCCAATGTGCCGATAGTATCGCCTTTTTCAATGGGTGCATAGACAAACGGCGCACGGCGGACTTTTACGGAAATATGACTTTCCATATCATCTTTCATCCCAACAATGACGGATTCATCTGTATACAGCCGTAAACGTTCAACTGTTCCGCCAACCACCGGAATTTCCAGCCCGTCCGGCGCATCTAAGGTCATAGCCTGTACTTCCGAAAAGCCATAGTCATACATTGTCATGTGGTCATTCCAATCGTTGCGGTCATTGAGTGTGACACAAATCAATTCCATTCCGTCACGCTCACAAGCCGACACCAGACACCGCCCTGCTTCATCCGTGAACCCTGTTTTCACTCCAATGACCCCATCATACATTTTGAGGAGCTTATTGGAATTGTAAAGCGTTCTTTCATAAGGCGGATTGCCAAATTTCACCCTTGCTTCCGATTGACAGCAGATACTCCGGAAAATTTCATTCTGCATGGCTGTCCTCGTCAACAATGCCATATCATAAGCGGAACTTCCATGCCCTTCCCCTTCCAATCCAGAGGGAGTGACAAAGCAAGTTCTCGTCATGCCGATTTCCTGCGCCCTTGCATTCATAAGCTTGGCAAATTCCGGAATACTCCCAGCCACCGCCACAGCGGATGCATTCGCCGCATCATTTCCGGACGGCAACAGCATTCCATAGCATAACGCCCTTTTGGTGACAATATCATTTTCCACTAACCCCATGGATGAACCTTCCACATGAATGGCATCGGTATCGACGGTAAATTCTGTGTCGAGGTCTCCGCTTTCGATTGTCAAAAGCGTGGTCATGATTTTGGTCGTGCTTGCCATGGAACGCTTTTCAAATGCATTTTTTTCAAAGAGAATTTCCCCTGTTTTCGCTTCTATCAAGATACATGAAGAAGCGGAAACTTCCGGCATTGCATACACTTTCACAGGATGGATGAAACCCATCCCCATGCATAAGGATACTACCACACAAACCCATTTTTTCATGGATATTCCTCCCTCATAAAATTTTTCATAATATCATTTTATGAAGGAATGAAGTGATTTATTCAGAGGTAGCCTCTTCTGATTCTTTTTCGTCTTTGTTGTCTGCCGTTTTATCTTTTCCCTTTTTCAGCTTACCAGAAACTTGGTCAATGAGGGACGGCAATTTCTCCAGAAATACGTTACCTTTATCGGCATTCATGGTGAGTTGTACCAATTCCACATTACCATTTTTCACGACCAGAAAACCAACTGGATTGACACTCAATCCGCCCCCTGCACCGCCTGCAAAATATTCTTTGCTGGTTCTTGTGGGAATATCCGAACCACCAGAAGCAAAGCCCACAGATACCTTGGAAATGGGGATAATGGTTGTCCCATCTCCGCACGGAATCGGGTCGCCCATCATGGTGTTAGCATCTACCAGACTATGAATTTTCTCCATACTGATACCCATAAAACCATTGATTTTCATTTCACTCATAATATAACTCCTTCTGCGGTTGAACCGCCTGTAATGCTAATCTTATACTTTCTGACTGACAATCATTTTTTTGGTTGCTTTCCTGTCCTTGAGGAAATGCCATACAAATGAAATGCCCATGTGTGCCAATGCACCAACGCTGATTCTGATACAGAAACGCACATTCCAACGGGTAGTATCTTCCGTAAAATCACACCCGACTATCACAGATTTCCGGTTGACTTTGACCCAATGTTCCGCCAATTCAATGACGGTCTGCAATACAGCTTGTACTTTTCCATAAAGTTGAGCGCATTCAGAAGCATCTGTTCCCCCAACCAGAATATCCGTTTCAATCCGATACCACTTGACACCCTTCAAAATGTGAGGGAAAGAAGGTGCAAGGGCTGCAAGCGCATTGCCGGCGAAATCTGTATATTTGACAAGTTTCTGTTCTGTTTTTACGAATTTATCAAAAAGGAAATCTTTCCGCTTTTCTTTTTGGGATTCTTCCTCTTCTTTGTCAGAATCCTGATGTTCCTCTTCTTTTTTTCCTTTTTTCTTTTTCTTTTTTTTAGGTTTTCCGGAATTGTCAGAAGAATTTCCCTCTTTTTTCTTCCGTGGGAGAATTTTTATCCCCAAATATTTGACACTCCATTCCAATACTCCGCCCCAATAGCTGAACGAAATGACGACCCCTGAAAGACAAATCAATATTATCAATATCAATAATATCAAGAGAATTATCAAAAATACTTTCATTCTGCCTCCTCCTGACTTTCTGGAATGGATTCCGTTTCAGGTATCAAATTTCCAGTTTCAGCATATCCTTCCAGTTCTCCGGTGAATTTATCTTCCTGTTTGGCATTGGGGTCTGGTAATTCATCCAGAGAGGAAAGCCCGAACACACGCAGAAATAAGGCGGTTGTTTTGTAGCCAATTGGACGACCAGGGACATCAATTCTCCCTGCTTCTTCCAAAAGTCCCTTATCTACAAGAGAATTCACAATTGTAGAACTGTCGATTCCTCTGACCCTTTCCACAAAGCCTTTACTCACGGGCTGATTATAGGCGATAATCGTCAAAGTTTCCATTGCTGCATTGGAAAGGGGCTGCATTCGTTTTTTCTCCATGGCTTCCCGTATCACAAATGCAAATTCGGGGCGTGTTCCCAATTGCCACGATTTCGAAAGCCGGATGACCTGCAATGCACTTTCTGTTTGGGTATAGCGTTCTTGCAGATGTTGCATGATGGGGAGAATCTCTTTTTCAGAAACTTTCAGCGTCTGAGCAAGTCGGGAAGTTTCCACAGGGTCACCAGATGCAAATAAAATTGCTTCTGCAATGGTGGTTAATCGTTCAGTGTCCATTTTCCCCCTCCTTTCTGTCGCATATGGTTAAAATGGTATTATCTTCATTCAGCATGATTCGCCCGAAACGTGTCAATTCCAGCACTGCCAAAAATGTAGCCACTCTTGATGAACGGTCAGTCAATCCCTCATACAAAGAAGCAACTAACACCTGTTCCCCATTCCAGAGACACCGCAATATATGAACAATTTTGGAGGAAACAGAAACAACTTTTTCCTGTGTGACAGTATCAGTAATCTTTTCTGACAATGCCTGACTATTGATTCTGGATTTATCCACCTGCGCCCATACTTCGGCTAATTTTTCCTTGGGGTGTGTCAACTTGTAAGTTTGTTTCAATTTGGGGAGTTTCATGGGTTTTCTGACGAAAATATCATCTGCAAGAAATTGTTCTCTGAGCATGAAAGCCGCTTTTTTACAAAGGGCAAACTCAATTAAAGAACCCTGTAATTCTTGTTTGGCTCGTTCCGCCTCTTCTGGTTTTGGCAAGAGGGAAACCGTTTTAATATAAACCAATCTCGCCGCCATTTCCAAAAATTCACCAGCTAATTCCAAATCCTGCTGTCGTGCTTCTTCCATGTATAATAGATATTGTTCCAATAGTTTGGTAATTTCAATATCATAAATATTGAGCTGATGTTTGGAAATGAGATGCAATAACAAATCAAGAGGACCTGTGAAAACTTCCAATTTAAATTCAATTCCTGTCATATTGTCACCGCCGGTATCCAATTGGTCAAAAGTAAAAGCAACTGATAAATTTTCTGATTCAGAAAGATAAGCGGAAAACTCAAAATTCCTGTCAACATTAAAAGCATCACAACCCCATAAAAATACCGCTCATTCTTGATAAACCAATTCGCTGCCTTCCTTGGTAGTATATAGGTGAGTACCCTCGAACCATCTAAGGGCGGTACAGGAATCATATTGAATACAAACAGATTGATATTGATGGTAATGAACTCATAAAGCATCCACATTGCATAGCCTTTTGTTCCGTTGCTGATGTGCAGCATACTTTCTTCCACATAAAAATATTGTTGACCGTTCAGAAGCTGATAAACAATCACTGCAAATAATGCCGCCGCAACATTGGAAAGAGGTCCTGCGATTGCTGTCAACATCATGCCTTTTCTTGGATTTTTGAAATTTCTCGGATTCACTGGAACGGGTTTCGCCCATCCAAAACCACAGAACAACAAGAGGAATGAACCAAATAAGTCCAAATGTGCCAACGGGGAAAGAGTTAATCTCCCTTCTCTTTTGGCGGTATCATCTCCCAGCTTATAAGCAGAAAGAGCATGAGCGCATTCATGCAATGGATTGATGAGCAAAATCACCATCAGCCTGACAAGATATTGCAAGATTCTTTCTGTTGATAGTGCAAACATTCAACTCCCCCTTTCTTATCATTCAAACAGTTACTATTTCATTATACTACAAATCAAAAGATATTGCAAGCTTTTTCTGTAAATTCTGGAAAAAATCATTCCACTGTCTCTCATTTTTGAAAAAAAATTTGATTTTTTTTTGAAAAAAGACTTGCTTTTTTCAAAACATTCTGCTATAATATATAACATAGGTGTTTTTTCACCGTGTCGAAGGAGGTGTTTTATCATGGCAAAGTGTGAAATTTGCGGTAAGGGTGTTACATTTGGTAACAAGGTTTCCCATTCTCATCGTTCATCCAACAGAACTTGGAAGCCCAATGTTCAGCGTGTCAAAGCAGTTGTCAAGGGGACTCCATGCCATATTTATGTATGCTCCAGATGTTTGCGTTCCGGTAAGGTTGAGCGTGCGTAATCATTGGACATATGATGAGCGAAAAACAAAAAGGAAAAGAAATCAGGAGCGACTTTCATGTATGCCCCTGATTTTTTCATTCCGAAAATTAAAATATTTCTAAAAATAGTGTTGACTTTATGAAAATTTTATGCTATAATGTTGATAACAGTTCATAATACTGGACTATTGAAATATTGAATGAGGTGAATATTTTGGCAGAAATCAAAAGAACACAGACTCCGATTACCAATCCGGAGTTAGTACACGCTATGGATGCTATGAAAGCAAACCGCAACGCCAGAACAGAAACAACTTTCGTGAATACCCTGAAAGCTGGGCGTTTCCTTGTTCCGGCAAATATTCAGACCGTTCAGCAGGCACAGGCGAATGCTGATGGTACTGTAGAACTCAGAGACCAGCCACAGGTACAGTTTATTCTGTTCAACGACAAAGAGGGAAAGCGTTTCTTCCCGCTTTTCACAGATGAATCTGAACTGCAAAAATGGGCTGACAACAAGAGCCACCAGAGAGCTGCTATCACGTTCCGTGACCTTTGTCAGTTTTTCCAGAAGGATGTTGGCAAGGGGCTTTCCGGTGCAGTCATTAACCCCTACGGTCAGAATATTATGATTCCCGTAGAAAGCCTTATCAGAATGCAGAATACTGAGGCAATTGCCCCCGGTACTAAGATTCAGATTGGCACACTCAAAGAAGAACCCACAGAGTTATTGGATGCTATTCGTCCGTTTATCGCTGAAAGTGGTAAGATTGAAAAAGCTTATCTGCGTGTGATGAAGCGTGAGGACAAGCCGAACCCGAATTTCCTCTTGATTCTGGATGTTGATGTTCCGGCTCTTGGCAATGATGGCATGAAACAGCTCTTTGACGGAATCGCAGAAGCTGCAAGACCGCATCTGCGTGGTGTTGAGCTGGCAATTGTTCCGGCTTCTAATAATTTCGGTTCAGCTGCATTGCAGGAAGCTGTCCCCTTCTTTGAAAAGTGAGATTGTATTAGTATGAGTGAATGAGGAGTCTGTCATTTTGGCAGGCTCTTTTTATTGTACCAATTATGACACAATAAAAAGCAGAAATGATTTTTTCTATTGACTTTTCGAGGAAAATATGTTATACTATGGAAAAGAAAGCGAAAAAACCGCTAAATGGAGCAAAAAATAAAACTGGAGGTTACAAGACCAGTCTGCGGAAAATATCTTAGCTCCAGATACTGTGCGTATTCCCCTAAATATTGTACAGCTTTTCGCAGCTGAAGACATATATGTTTAAAATCGCAAAGGGGTATGACAGTGTATCCAAAACAATCCGGATTCCTGAACCAGTAGTACAACACCTCGAAAAATTAGCAGGGGAAAACAACATTTCCCTCAATCGCCTCATCAATCAGTGTATTTGTTTTGCATTAGAACATCTTTGTGTCGATGAACATTATTCTGATGACACCCAAAAAGAAAAAAGCGATTTCTACGCCAAATTCTGCAATTAAAAATAATTGCACATAAGCCTACATTATGCATTTTTTTATAAGTCTATCTTTTTTTAGGAGAATCATGTATAATAAAAAATACAAAAATTCTCAAAAAGAGGTGACTTATTATGCAGGATTTGAAATTCGTTATTCAGAAAAGCACACCAACAATTTCTAAAACGTTCCGTATTCCCGTTAAAACTGCGGAAATTCTCGAAAAACTTGCAAAAGAAAATCATATTTCCATGAATGCGCTTGTGATACAATGCATTATTTTTGCATTAGAGAACCGACAAGATGAGCATTTTCACCCTTAACAAAAAAGTCCGCCAATCAGCGGACTTTTTGTCATTCCAATTCTTCTTGATTTTCGTCAGATTCTTCTGGTTCATCTTCTTCATATTCATAGGGGTCTTGAATGGTATCCAATTCTTCTGTATAAGGGCATGGGTCTTCCCCATCATACTGGTATGTATCTGTAACAATTGCCATAATTCGCTTATAGATATAGCCGGTATTGCTTGCAAAGCTGAACCCGAAAGCATCCGGATTCTGCAATTGTGTAATGATAATATACGAGCCATTTTCAGCATAATTGCTGTAATCGTCATAAATGGGGGATTCGCTTGTATTATCGTTATCATTCAGCAAACAGCCCGAAACATAAAGGTAATCCCCTCTTCCCACCTCTGCCGTACCGGTTTTACAATACAACTTATAGCCAGCCGGAACAGCTGCGCCTAAATCTTCCGCAACACCTGCCATACCTTCCAGCAAATGTGCATTATATTTTTGTGGATATTCTGCAATGACTTCATAAGGCTGTGTACCTTCTTCAATCACATCAGTATAATCTTTGGAATTGACCTGCGCTTTCAGGGTAAAGGGCTTCACCATCTGCCCGAAAATTGCCTCACGGGTCAAAGCCGCAAGAAATACCGGACTTGTCTTGACATTGGCTTGTCCGAACCCTGTTCGCCTTAAATCACCATCATTTTCAATGAAAACGCTGTTCCGCAAACCGCCAAAATCGCAGGAAATCAATTTATCATTCACAAAGTTGAACATTTCCCCAAGTTCATCCAGTACTTTTTCCTTTCCCAATTGCTCAAAGACCTTTGCAAAATAGATATTACTTGAATTTCGGAATGCATCCGCAAGGGTTCTATTTTCCTTTGGATAACCCCCTTTATTCCAGTCCCAATTATGAATACCCATCCATTCGCCTTCATCATCAAGGACAGTGATATTATTTTTATCTGCAATGACCTCAGACATCATTTTAAAGCAAGAACCAGGGGAAGCGGTCTGTTCCGCCTTATTCATCAATGGGGAATCAGAATTACTCAATGTGGAAGGATAGCCATATTCATAGCTGTAACGGTTCGCATCATAAGAGGGATAGGAAACTTCCGCCATCAGTGAACCATCTGTCCTCATAACCACAATTGAGCCTTTCATGCCAATTTCTGCCATATAAGAGTATAATGCCCTCTGTACCAATGCATCATATGTCACCTGCACAGAACGTCCGGTTGTACAGTCTGTATTGTTATCTTTTCTCATGATGTCATCATACACACTGTCAAGCCCTTTGGAATCGTCAGAAATGACATTTGAAAAGCACACACTGAAATCATCATTGAACATTCGTTTCGGGTTGCCGAGTTCTGACAAGTCTGTATAGGTTAATTTAATTCCATTGGCATCATAAATACAACCACGGTAATTATCTTGCGTCAATTCGGTGGTTTCCTCTGTTGTTTCGGTTGGCATTGTCTCCAAAAAATCGGTACTCGTCTCAGCTGTCGAAGTTCCAAACACCTCTTCAAATGAAGGTTCATAAATGATTCTTGTTGTTTCGGTCTCCGCCGTTTCATCTTCAGATTTTTGGGAATTTAAATCAGAAATGTCAAGAATCTCAACGGACTTTTCTTCCGGTAAACTGGTTTCAGATGAAGTACCGCAGGCACTCAACAAAACCATCAAAGAAAGCACAAACAAACACTTCCTGAAACGCATATTCATCACTCCTCAACTTCCACCTTATAGGAATTTTATCATTGCTGATACCCATTATATCATATTTTGACAAAAATGTCAACTTCTTTTCATCAAATGGGCGCATAAAATACCTTTTCAGGAGTGAGTCAATCATTCAGCAGACAAACCATAATATATTCTTCTTCGTTCTCATTAAAAATATCAAATCCCACAGACAGATACATTTCCACAGCATAATTTTGCTTTTGGACAGAGAGTGAAACTTTCTTGTAACCGCACTTTTGGAGTAATTTCAACATTTGTTTCATCATTTCCGTACCGATACCAAGACTGCGATATTCTTTATACAGAGAAATTGCAAGAGAGGGCGTTTCATCATCAATATGACCGTAATCGTCCATTATCCGCACCCATACAGCACCGACAATTTTTCCGCTGACCTCTGCAACCAGACATTTATCATCCGGAAATTTCCCGAAATCTTTGACATATACTTGTAAAGCATCTTGCTCAATGATAGATTTTGGCGGTGGGGTAATTCCTTCCGGTATGAAAATAGCCTCATACAGAAAATCATTCAGAAGCGGATATTCTGTCTCTTGAATTTCTCTGATAATATATTTCACTGTTTCCATTTAGCAAATCCTCGGCAACAATTCACCCTTTGGAGCTGGTAAAATGGTCTGCGTGCCGATTTCGGTTTCCATCACAACACGACCGATATGTTCAGAAGTGATATGCCCGATAATTGTCGCATTCTGGGTATATTTTCCTTTGCGGAGCGTTTCAACAATTTTGTCAGTGTGTTCCTGCGGTGCGACAATCACCAGACGACCTTCACAAGCCAAATACAACGGTTCAAGCCCCAGCATTCCACAAACTCCCTTGACACGTGGGTCAACTGGAATACTAGACGCATTCAATGTGATTCCGACATTGCTTTGACCTGCGATTTCATACAAAACCGTACCAACTCCGCCCCTTGTTGCATCACGAATCACATGAATATCATTCGTCACGCTGTAAAGGCTTTCGACCGTACCCCACAAAGGCGCACAATCGCTGTCAACGTCGGATTCAATGCCGTAATCGTCACGAGCCAATAAAATCGTACATCCATGACGACCCACGTCACCGGAAACAATGACTGCATCTCCATCCTTTGCGAATGCGCCGGAAGTATGCGCATTTTCCATAATCTGTCCGATTCCTGTCGTGGTGATGAATACTCCGTCACACTGACCTTTTCCGGCTACTTTGGTATCACCAGCCACAATTTTAACCCCGACTTCCTTAGCGGTTTGTTCCATAGCGGAAGCGATTTCCTCTAAATTATCCATGGGAAAGCCTTCCTCAATGACAAATGCACAAGTCATATACAAAGGCTTTGCACCCATGCAGGAAAGGTCATTGACCGTTCCGCAGATGCTCAATTTTCCAATATTTCCGCCATTGAATTTCCAAGGCGACACAATAAAGCCGTCCGTGGAAAATGCCAATCTTCCCTTTTCAACAGGCAAGACAGCGGCATCGTCTGCGGTGAATTCAGGGTTGGAAAAATGCGCCTTGAAAACGGTTTCAATCAATTCATTGGTCTGTGAACCGCCTGCACCATGTGCAAGGGTAACTGTTTTATCACTCATCTTAAAAATACTCCTTTGATATTATTCATGTTCTGTATACTGGTAATAGGCGGAACAAGCTCCTTCATCTGATACCATGCAAGCCCCAATTGGATGCAATGGTGTGCAACCTCTCCCGAACACTTTACAGTCAGAGGGTTTGCATTTACCTTGCAGGACTTCCCCACAGCGACAAGCCGGATTTGGTTTTCCCTTGATTTCGGGCATATCGTGTTTGATTCTTGCATCGAAATCGGCAAATTCCGGACGTAATTTCATACCGGAATCGTGAATCACTCCCAAACCTCTCCATTCGCTGTCACAAGGTTGCATCACTTCCTGCATCAATTTTTGTGCGGAAAGATTGCCCTCATCCTTGACAACACGAGGATAACAATTTCTGAAAAAGGGTTCGCCCTTTTCCAAAAGTTTGATTGTGACAGCTAAAGCCGTCAACAGCTCCCCTGCCGTAAATCCTGCCACAACTCCGGAAACGCCCTGCTCATCGCAGAGCTTCTGACAGACTGCATTCCCTGTGATAGCGTTCACGTGTCCAGGGTATAAGAAGGCATCCGCACTCCCCACTAAGGCTTGATAGGCATTCGGCATGGTTTTATTGGCTGTCAAAATCGAAAAATTCGTCAAGCCTTTTTCTTTTGCCTTTTTCACGGTGATACAGGCTGACGGGGTTGTCGTCTCAAATCCAACCGCCAAAAATACCACCTGCCTGTCTGGATTTTCTTCAGCGATTGCAAGCGAATCCAAAGGCGAATACACTGGTTTCACTTCTGCGCCTTTTGCCCTAGCACCTGCAAGGCTCATTTTTGTTCCGGGGACTCTGATTAAGTCGCCAAATGTGCAGATGATGCAATTTTTTTCCAATGCCAACCAACAAGCCTCATCAATGAATCCAATTGCTGTCACGCACACCGGACAGCCGGGTCCTGAAATCAAGTCAACTTGTTCAGGTAATAATTTTCTCAACCCAAGCCGGAAAATTTCATGAGTATGTGTTCCGCAGACTTCCATAATCCGCAAGGGCTTCCCCTGATAAGACGTGATAATGTCACGGGCTTTTTTCATATTCTCATTCATGACAAATTCTCCATTAAATTATCTGTTTCGTTTTCGTCGGAATCGGTGATTTTGGCAATCGCAACCCCTGCATGAACCATCACAAAATCCCCCGGCTCTAAGTCTTCCAGTACACCAGCACTTACTTCACGCTGTGCGCCACTTGCATCAATCAAAGCTGTACCTTCTTCTACTCTCACTACTCTAGCTGATAAACCTACACACATAGTAATACCTCCATAAAATTTGTTTCAATTGTTTTGCATGACTGCATAAGCAGCCTGCCCAATACAGATACCTCCGTCATTCGGTGGTATCAGGCTGTGCAGAAGGACTTTGAAACCGTCATTCTGCAAACGTCTTTGACATAAATATGTCAGCAATCGATTCTGAAATACTCCACCACTTAAAGCGCAGATATTCAGCCCCCATTGTGAACGGATTTTCTGACAAGTCCTCAAAATTTGTTCTGCCAGTACTGCATGAAATGCATATGCTAAATATTGGCGGTGATAATCGGAATTGTCATATAAATAACGCTCTGCAATTTCCTGCGCCAATGCAAGAACAGGCAATCGCAAAAAGCCGTTATTTTCGATAGGGTTGACTGTAAAGCCTGAAATATTGATTTTTTCGCCACAAGGGGATTTTTCCGCCATTGTCATTAAGGCGGTTGCAGATTCTCCCTCAAATGTCGATTTCTGACGGATTCCCAAAATCGCCGAAATGCCGTCAAATAACCGCCCGCAACTGGTAGAAGTCACACTATTGAGATGTTTTTCCGCCATAATTTTTTGCAGTCGATAGGTTTGACTGTCACAGATTCCCAGCCTCAGACAAGCATCTTCCCCCATTGTTTCACGCAGTAGGGAAACGGCAATTCTCCAGCCCTCCACAGAGGAAATGTCTCCGCCTACCTGCATGAAGGGCTGAATACTTCCCACACGTTCAAAGCCCTGATAATCGCTGATGAGAAATTCACCGCCCCAGATTGTACCATCTGTGCCGTAACCTGTGCCGTCTAGACTCACACCAATGACTTTTTGACTGCATCCATTTTCTGCCATACATGAAAGAATATGTGCATAATGGTGTTGAATCTTGACGAGGGGAATCTTTTTTTCCTTTGACAGCTCCTCAGCAATTGCAACTGTGTGATACATGGGGTGCATATCACTGACAATGATTTCCGGCTCAGCTTCCAACAGTCCGCACATTCTGGAAATGGATTCTTTCAAGGCGGTCACTGTGCGAATGTCTGCGGTATCTCCTACATAGGGAGAGGCATACAATAAGCCATTCTTGGCGATACAGAACGTATTTTTCAATTCTCCGCCAATCGCCAAAACCTGCTTGTTTCCAGCGTGTTTGAGCATGATTGGCAACGGTGCAAACCCTCTTGACCTGCGTATCATGTAGGGCTTTCCATCAAGCCAATCTGTGACGGAATCATCCGCACGGATACGAATTTTCCGATTGTGAGATAAAATGCTGTCACAAAAGCCAGAAATTTCTTTTCTTGCATCCTCATCACTGCGACAAATGGGCGCACCCCTAGCATTTCCGCTGGTCATGACAAGACAGTCCGTCATTGGAATGCCGTCCGGCTCATCAAACAATAACATTTGTACAGGTGCATAAGGCAACATGACCCCAACTGTCAAGTTATCCGGTGCAATGCTTTCAGGAATGGAAGTTTGCAAGCGTTTTTTCAGTAACATAATGGGCTTTTGCCAACCTGTCAACAATTCCTGCTGACCTTCCGATAATTCGCATTCTCTCTGAACGGTCTGCAAATCTTTCATCATCACGGCAAAAGGCTTCATAGGTCGATTTTTAAGAATCCGCAAGCGTTTGACTGCGTTATCATCATACGCATTACAACACAAATGAAAACCGCCGATTCCCTTAATAGCAATAATTTTTCCGTCCATAATCTGACGGCGCACTTCTGAAATGGCTTCATTGCCTTTCAAATTGCTGTCCAGTAAATACACCTCTGCACCACATTGATTACAGCAAACAGGCTGTGCATCATATCGCCTTGACAAGGGGCTTTCATACTCTGCCCGACATTCCGGACACATGGGAAATTCTTTCATGCTGGTACGTTCTCTGTCGTAGGGCATGGCATCCAAAATTGTCAATCGAGGGCCACACTGCGTGCAATTGATAAAGGGGTGTAAATATCGCCTGTTATGGGGGTCAAATAGTTCTGAACGGCACTTGTCACAAGTGGCAATATCGGGAGAAACAAAAATATTGCCTGTTTCCTTTTCACTTTCAATGATGGTAAATTCTGGAAACGGTTCACGTTCGCAGGAATCATGCTCCATTTCCAAAATCATAGCCCTTTCCGGCGGATGGTTGCGGACAGTATCCATAAATGCATTGATATTTTCAGGGCTACCCTGTGCGAAAATTTCCACATAAGAGCCTTTATTGGCGACTGTGCCTTTAATCTGGAATTTTTCGGCGGTGACTGCCGTAAACGGTCGAAACCCGACACCCTGCACAATTCCGAACACACGAATTTTCTCTGTCAACATCTGTCTTTCCTCAATTCCGCACTCACGGCATAATGTGGAAACGGAATAAATTCACCGTCCCAATGTTTGAGTAACCGCTTGAAATTATTGTCTGCAACAATGACATCATATTCACGCTCCTGAATTTTCTGCAAAAAGTCCTCTTCGCTTTTGATACGGAAATCATTTTCTTTTGCAAATTCTTCCAAAAACATGAACCATGTCGCACAATCCACATTACCGCCTTCTGTCCAACCTCTCAAGTAATTTGCGGCAAACTGTTCATGCACAATCAATACATTCTTTCCCCATAAATCTTCTGTTTGCCCCAAAATTTCTGACGGAATATTACAGATATAACTTTCTTGATACGGAATCCCGAAACGCTCTTTTAATAGCTTTGCGGATTTGATACCAGCCGGAGAAATCACATAAATCAATTCACATTCAGAGACTTTGCGGATTTCATCAAGTCCGCTGTCCATCCCGAAACAGACAATTTCCGCAAAGTTCATGCCCCTTGTCACGTCCTTAGCATGAGTGAATCCAGTATCCAGAGGGGTTGCGCCAATAATACCGACTTTCCCTTTTTTCGTGGGGAATTTCTCAACGGCGAATTTCTCAAATAATGCATAATAGGCTTTTTCTTCGCCTTTGTCGTAGTAATTTGTTCCGGTCGTCTCAACGGCGATACAAGGGAGATTGGTTGCTTTTTCGCTCATTCTTTCTAAGGCTTTGAAATCCGTTCCGATAACTGCCGGAACAGGAGTTCCAATAATGGCGGTAAACTCTGCCGGAATCTGTGTACAGACTTTCGCCAACTTCTTAACAAGCATATCATCTCTGCCAAGAATTGCATCCATATCACGCAATCCGGCACTGAATAAAGCCGATTTTTTCTCATGCCAACGAGGTTCATCAAATCCGCACACATTACCAGTACAACCACCAGCATCACAAATGACCGTAATTCCACCCAATTCATAAAATATCGAACACGCTCCGGAATCGTCCGGCGCAAACGGTGACAAGTATTTCAATAATTTTTTCATGCGTTCACCCCTTTCAAAGCATTATCAAGCTTTTCAAATAATAATTGTACCCCACGATACCCGAAAGGCTGTTCCTCTTCGTTGAATCCGACTTTTGGTAAATCTTTGTGATAATATCCGGCATCATTGCCAATGGTTACATCAATCTGACAGTCTCTTTCATAGTTCATCATGGTAGGCGACAAATTTGAATAAATTCTTGTATCTGGTGACAACATGGCTAATTTTTTCAGGAATACAAAATTCCGTTCTCCGATTGTTCCATAAATTTCAGCCACCTGAAACCCATATTCCACCAATGCAAGTGATAACTCGAAACTATCCGCATTCATACACTCCCCGACTGCAAACCGGATTGAACCGTATTTCTGACGGAAATCATCAATACATTTTTTTGTCTGTTCGTAGTATTGGGAATCGTCAAAATCTGCACCAATCGCCTGACCAAATAATTTATATTGATTTCGAATTTTGTCGAGACGATACAACCGCACTAACTCAATAAATGGAATTCCTAAGCGTTCCTGCATATCCTGACCAGCATATCTCGCCTCTGCATTGAGGACAATGTTAAAATTCGCACTCGACATTTTTTCATAGTCTGCGTAGGTTTTGCAACGACCAATTTCATGAATCTGCTTGATACCTGCATCATGAAGCAAGTTATATATTTCGCAGTTGTCCTCTAAAGCTGTAAAGAATCCCAAAATGTTACAACTTGTCGGAATGCGTTTCTGTGGTTTGAGTAATGAATATACTGACTTTCTAACCAATCCCATCGGGGGAAGGCGTTTTTCTCTGGTGAGTGCGTACATATAAGCCGGAACTGCCGGAACTCCTGAAACTTCCTCACAATTTCGACAGACTCTTTCCATATCTGTACCAAGTAAGGCATCTACACAGGTGACACATATCATAATAACAGAGGGCTTTTCGTCTGCATCTTCGCAGATTTCCCGACAGGCTTCAGGGATTTTTTTCAAATAACGTCCGGTTACTAAGTCCGTATCATCTAACAGCAGGTAGAAAAATTTCTCATGATAGCCGAGTTCGTTCAATAAAGCCGTATTCCGTCCGCAACAAGCCGGAGCGACTAACAACATGACGGCATCAGGGACGACTAATCCGGCACGTTTCACCCCGAACCCTTTCGCACCAGGGGAATTGAAGTCCAGCGTTGCAGGGGAACTGTAAATCATATGGCTTGACTGCGTGAGTTCTTCGGGGAGATTGTCAAGCCCTCTTTGTGCCAATTCGGAAGCAGGGCAATAGTATGCGGAATTCATGCATTTTCCTCCTCGTCAATGAGTTTCTGTGCCAATGATAAAAACCGTTTCGCCGTCTCACAACTGGAATCCCCTTGAATGACGGTCATGCCCCTGTCTTCATAGCGGATAATTTCGGCGGAACGTGGAATATCTGCCACGACTTCCAGCCCTGCCGATTTCGCAAAGGTACAGACTTTTTCTTCCTCATTTTCGACATTCCGGCGGTTCATGATAATTCCCCGAACCCTTGCATAACTTCTGTCCTCGAAATTTTTCACGGCATTAGCGATATTATTAGCGGCATAAAGTGCCATCTTTTCGCCTGATGTGACAATTAATACTTGTGAAGCATATCCTTCACGAATCGGGGCGGCAAATCCTCCGCAGACAACATCCCCCAATACGTCATATAATACGACATCTGGCTGATATTTTTCAAACAGTTTCAGTTCTTCTAATAAATGGAATGTGGTAATAATGCCACGTCCGGCACATCCCAAACCAGGGGTAGGTCCTCCGGTTTCAATGCAGAGAACATTTCCAAAGCCCATTTTTGCAATTTCTTCGATAGTTTCGGGGTCGTCGTCGTGTTCTCGTAAATAATCCATGACAGGGGTAACAGGTGTACCGCCCAAGAGATTGATGGTAGAATCTGCTTTCGGGTCACAGCCTATCTGAATGACTTTCTTTCCTAGGATGGCAAAGGCGGCGGCTAAATTGGATGTACAGGTAGATTTTCCAATTCCGCCCTTTCCATAAAGTGCTATTTTAATCATGATAAAACTCCTTGATATTTCGATTGATAACGTCCGGTATTCTCTGGTCAAAGCATCTGCCAGAAAAGGCGAAATGTGGGAATTTTATTAAAGTCGCTCCCTCTGGTAAAATGAATTGATAGAATGGGTCTGTAATCACAGAAGCCGGATTTTTCAGACTGATAATTTGATTCAAAAATTCCCTGATTTCGGATTCACTTTTTAAGGTGCTGTCACTCTCACAAAGAACACTGTTTTCATAGGGCAACGGGGTTAAAACGGTACAGCCATACCCTTTTTGCATGGTGATTTCACAGGCGATTGAACCGGAATAAATGCTTTCTCCTATGATAACCGTATCACTGCCGGAAATACGCTCGGTACATGGGTATAAATTCTGCCTTTTTTGTATGGATTCATGCAATTTTTCAGCCAATTTTTTTGAAAATAATTCCCCCACAGGTACACCGCAGACATACGGAATTCCAAACGTTTTTTCAAGATATTTTGCTGTCTCCATCCCTGACATGGAAAGTACTAAATTGACCTCTGCCGAACTTGCTTTTTTGATTTCGTCAAGGCTGGAATCCATTGCAAAACAGGAAACCATTTGCAAGCCGTTTTCCTCTAACCATTGGCGAATGTGTGAAACTGTTCCTTTCCATTTGAAGTCAAGAGGGGTTGCACCTAGGACATTGACACCGCCCTGAATTTTCGTTTCTGACGGCTTGACAAAACGTTCTGCAATGGCTTTTAGGGCTTCGGATGCGCCCTGAATATAGTCTCTTGTGCCGTTGGTATGTAGTGGAATTGTGGGAATGTTGGTACGCTGTTCGATTTCATAGGCGATTGCATCAAAATCAGTGCCAATCATCATAGGCATTGGCGAACCGCAGACAGCAATAAATTTCGGGTTTTGGTCTTTTGCTGATGAGACAATATCACTAATCAATTTTTCATCATTGCCAAAAATAGCATCTGTTTCGGTCAATGCAGAAATGTAAATCATGGACTGCATTTCATACCATCTTGGTTCGTCATGGGTTGCGTAAGTGGAATTACAGCCGGAGGCATCATGTACAACCACCATACCACCCAATTCATACAACGCTGAACAGACTCCGGAAGTATCCGCCGAATAACAGGGAATTATTGTAGAAATCATGCGATGACCTCCTTTTCGAGACAGCTTTCACAGCCAATGCCTTTATGTCTTAAAATCGCCCTTCTGTCTTTGGGATATTTAAAAGCCTCTGCCATCAGTCGGGCAATTTTTCCGATACCACGATACCCATAGTATCCACCGCCTCCGACAATATTCACAAAATTATCCGTACTGAAATAATAGCTTGCCTTCTGTCCGATTGCTAAATAATGTTCATGTTCTTCATGACAGAAATTCAGCATATTGACATTTGTCGCCGAATACAGCAATAAATCTGGACGGTTGATTTTCAGCCATTCAAAGGCTTTTTCCTCTTCGGGTGCGGAATCTGCGATAATCGCCTTGACATTGAAACCATGTTCACACAATAATTTTGCTAATTCAAACGGTCTTGGAACGGCTGTGAAATCAATTGCAATGGGAGTATTCCCGATTATTGCAAATGCCTGTTGTAACTGGTTTTCTGCTTCTGTGCGTAATCGGGAGAGGATTTCCTCAGCAGGGGGATTTTTCCCGATTGCCTGACAAAGTTTGTGATAATTTTCATTGATGGTATCAAAATCAAAGCTCATGGGTAAATATAAATGCTCACTCCCGAAACGCTCTTTCATGTATTCCCCTGCTGTATATGCAAGCGGTAAATAGCTGATATTCAGCGAACTTTCCGCCATTTGCAGATAGTCTTCATACGTTGCACAGGTAGTAATATCACGGACTTTCAAGCCCCTTAACATTTCCCATAATTCCGAACGCTGATAAGTCGGGCGGTCATTGCCTACGATATTGACAGCTTTCGGATTCAATGGCAACGGCTTCAAAGCGGAATACAACTGCTGTGCCATTTGTACGGCTGGGCTGACGGTCTGGCGCATAGTCGGGGTCATGTAGCAATCCACAAATGTAATCTCCGGAAATTGTGCGCTCAATTCGTCCAGTATCACCCGAAAATCACAGCCAGCAAAAAAATGAATACAGCTTAAAAATAATAGAACTATCGGCGGTTTTTGTTGGAATTGATTCAAGATTTCGGCTGTTCCGTCAATGACTTTCTGTTCGATAGTGCCGTCATACATATCACTTTCATCAACAGAAACCCAACTCATTCTTGACAGTTCATTCATTTCCCCTGCGGTCATGATGACACCCCTCAGACACCCCTGCGCACAGACAAAAATCTGATGCGCTTCCGGCACTAACATTCCAGTATGCACAATATTCCACATTCCACGAGCCGGAGTATTATACTCCAGTCCAGACGTGAAAAAGCCGTTCCTGTCTGCTTTGGAAATAGGAATGCAGGGCGGTTTCTCAAATGCGTGTAAATCTCTCATGATAAGCCCTCACAAAGTTTTTCAGCAATTGCATTCAATTGACTATATACTACACTTTCAGGAGCGTATTCAAGCAAAGTCTGATTTAATTTTTCAGCTTCCTGAAAGTCGTTGCTTCTGTCAATCGCTCCCAAAATGGATGTGTGAAAATCATCAGCTAAATTTTGGACTTGCCTTTCTTCATCAGGGACATTCCGCCTGTTGAGGATGATACCGCCTAATTGAGCGTAACCTCTGCCCTTGAAATTTTCGGTTGCCATACAGATGTTAGCCCCTGCATAAAGGGACATTCTTTCGCCGGACGTTACCACGATAACTTTATCAGCATAGCCCTTTCTCATGGGCATTGCAAACCCTCCACAGACTACATCCCCCAATACATCATATATCACAATATCGGGCTTGTAAGTGTCGTAAGCTCCCAATTTTTCCAGTGTCTCCAGTGCGTTGATAATGCCACGACCTGCACAGCCTAATCCTGCCGGAGGTCCTCCGGCTTCTGCACAATAAACTCCGCTAGGACTCAGACAGACGGCATCACCCAAAGCAATATTTTTCCCTCGTTCCCTTGTCAATTGTAAAACAGTGGGAATGCGTTCACCGTTATGCAGTAATGACGTTGAATCGGCTTTCGGGTCACAGCCTACCTGCATGACCGTCAAGCCATTTTTCGTCAGGATGGCGGACAAATTGCAGGAAATTGTCGATTTTCCGATTCCGCCCTTTCCATAAATTGCTAATTGTAACATGGTTTCCCCTTTCAAGAAAAATAAAAATATATGATATATTTATCAAATAAAAATAACTGTACCTGTCAAGCAGATACAGTTACCCCTTGAAATTCGTTAATCAAGGCAACTTAATATATCCGCTTTCACCTTAGAAATTTCTTTGGTGTCAGGTTCATTTTTTGTTTTTGTAGGATAAATTACTTTTCTCAATATAAATACTATTGCAATCTGTTTTTTATTTCTTGAGATATTGACTCGGCTAATTTTTTGGGAATAACTGAATCTACATTACCCGACCAAAAACGATAAACACCAGTTAATTTTCCCCAATCATTAAAATCCAATTGAAAGTTCCAAGTAGAAATGCCACTTTGTGAAGTAACATTCCCATAAATTACTGCATTATCAATTCTTACAGTGATTTTTCGTTTTTTGATTCTTTTTACTTCTTGCAATACTATTTGTTCAAAATCGTATTGGGAAATATTTCCATCATACCGACAAAGTGTGTTTTTACGTTCTTTTTCCTCTTCAGCACGTTTTCTTTGTTCTTCAGCATATCTTTTATTACCCTCATGTATATTAGAAATCATTCCACCAACCACACCCAAAGCTATCCAACCAAGTAAAGACATATCCACTCCTCCTCAACTTTAAATTTCTTCAAATAACCCCTCAATTTTCCGGTGCATAGACAGCTTTTGCATTCACACCATCCAGCCTGCCGATTTTCCCAGCGAGAGAGTTAATAATATTTTGTGGGGCATCAATGGCGATATTGATAATGCTAATCTCTTTTTGACGGTACGGAATGCCCATCCGTCCAATGATATATGTATCATACTCATGCAGAATATGATTCACATTTTCTGCGGAATCACGGTTTTTGACTAAAATTGCAATGACAGCAACTCTTGTATCCATTGCAGGCATCAATCCTTTCTGTTCGGATTGTATTCATTATAACATAGTTTTTGAAAAAAGTCAATGATAATTCTATGAACAAATGACAAATTCGATTAACCTCTTGACAATCGTATTGAAATGGTGTATAATGGTGTTATGTTATTCTTCGGGGTGATGTGTAAGTCATAACTGACGGTGAATGCAGTCTTCTGCAAAGTCCGTGAGCCTTTCGGGGTTGAGCTGGTGAAATTCCAGCACCAACGGTATAGTCCGGATGAGAGGAGAATTATTTAATTTTCTGAAATATGTCAGAACTCCGAAGAATTCCGGAGTTTTTTTGTTTTCTTGACGTGTAAATGGAGGTATTGAAGAAGATGAATGATTCTGATTATATGAAACGTGCCATTGAACTGGCAAAGAACGGTATTGGGTTTGTCAACCCTAATCCCTTGGTTGGTGCAGTCATTGTGAAAGATGGGCGCATCATTGGCGAGGGCTGGCATGAACGCTATGGAGAAGCCCATGCAGAACGAAACGCATTAAACCACTGCACAGAATCTCCAGAGGGTGCGACAATTTACGTCACATTAGAGCCATGCTGTCATGAGGGGAAACAACCACCATGCACACAAGCCTTGATAGATGCCAAAATTGCAAGGGTTGTGGTTGGTTCAGATGACCCCAACCCCCTTGTAGCTGGGAAAGGCATTGAACAGCTCCGGAATGCTGGAATTGAAGTGGAAACAGGCATTTGTAAGGAAGAATGTGACAAACTCAATGAAATCTTTTTCTATTACATTACCCATCAAAAGCCCTATGTCATTATGAAAATTGCTATGACCGCAGATGGAAAAATTGCCACTCGTGCTGGATTGTCTAAATGGATTACAGGTGCAGAATCCCGACAAAATGTCCACGAAACCAGAAAACTTTGTTCAGCGATTATGATTGGCATTGGTACGGTTATCAATGATGACCCTACTTTGACTTGTCGCATTGAAAATCCTAGCAATCCAGCAAGAATTATTTGTGATTCCAATTTACAGATACCAATGAATTGCAAACTCGTGAAAACAGCCAAAGATGTTCCAACTTATGTCGCCTATTGTCGCAGTGACAAGCGCAAAATTGAGCAATTGGAGAAAATGGGAGTGCATTTAATTGAAATCACTTCACCGGATGGGCGTGTGAATTTGAAAAATCTCATGAGGAAATTGGGTGCATTGGGAATTGATTCCGTTTTGTTGGAAGGCGGTGCAGCGTTGCATGAATCGGCTCTCCGTGCCGGAATTGTCCAGAAGATACAAGTTTACATTGCTCCGAAAATTTTCGGGGGAATCTCTGCCAAGTCCGCCGTTGGTGGTTTGGGCGTGTATGAAGTGGATGAAGCCTATCAGCTTTCCAGACCTGAAATCCGCCGTTTCGGGGATGATGTTCTGTTAGAATTTGAGGTGTTGAAAAAGTAATGTTTACTGGAATTATTGAAGAAGTCGGAACAATTCACAAAATTGAAATGGGAGTTCGTTCCTGCGTTCTGACAGTCGGAGCGGAAAAAATTCTTTCAGATGTGCATATTGGGGACAGTATCGCCGTGAATGGTACTTGCCTGACGGTATGCCGTTTTGATGGAAAGTCATTTTCTGCGGATGTCATGCCCGAAACCATGAGACGAACCAATTTAGGCTTGTTAAAAAATGGAAGTTTCGTTAATTTAGAGAGGGCTATGCCTGCAAATGGTCGTTTCGGGGGGCATATCGTCTCCGGACATATCGATGGAACAGGAGCTGTCAAATCCCTGAAACGTGAAGACAATGCCGTCTGGGTGACAATCGGCACAGCTCCCGAAATTCTGCGCTATATCGTGGAAAAAGGCAGTATTGCCATTGATGGAATCAGCCTGACCGTTGCGAAAGTCTCAAAGAACGATTTCGCCGTGAGCATCATTCCTCACACCGGAGAGGAAACGACTTTACTCAAACGAAATGCAGGTGATATTGTCAACCTCGAATGCGATATTGTCGCTAAATACGTTGAAAAATTACTCGGAAATGCCAAAAATACAGGCGGTATCACTCCGCAGTTTCTGGCAGATTACGGCTTTATTTAAAATTGATTCCTGAAAGGAGTGTATTTTATATGAATATGAACACCATCCCTGAAGCTTTGGAAGTCTTAAAGGCTGGAAAGCTGATTCTCGTCATTGACGACCCCGACAGAGAAAATGAAGGCGATTTAATTTGTGGGGCGCAGTTCGCCACGACGGAAAATGTCAATTTTATGGCAAGTTTCGCCAAGGGCTTAATCTGTATGCCCATGTCTCATGCTTATATTCAAAAGCTGGGACTTCATGCCATGGTTGCCAACAATACGGACAATCACTGCACCGCCTTTACAGAATCCATTGACCATATTGACACGACCACTGGAATTTCTGCACAGGAAAGAGGTTACACCGCTCGCAAATGCGTGGAAAGTTCCAATCCGTCAGAATTTCGCCGTCCGGGGCATATGTTCCCATTAGAGGCAAAGGCTGGCGGTGTACTGGAAAGAAATGGTCATACAGAAGCTACCGTGGATTTGTTGCGTTTGGCTGGTCTGGAGCAATGCGGTTTGTGCTGTGAAATTATGGCAGATGACGGTACTATGATGAGAACAACCCAACTGATGGAGTTTGCACAAAAACACAATCTTGTTATCACGACTATCAAAGAATTACAGCGTTACCGCCGTATGCATGACAAATTTATGAAACGTGTCACTTCTGCACATCTCCCGACAAAGTACGGCGATTTCATGATTTACGGCTATCAGAACGAAATCACCGGAAAAGAACACGCTGTTCTCGTGATGGGTGACGTGGCAGACGGTAAGCCTGTTTTGTGCCGTGTGCATTCAGAGTGCCTGACTGGTGACGTGTTCGGGTCGAATCGTTGCGACTGCGGTCAGCAATTGGAAGAAGCCCTCAAACGCATTGCAAGCGAAGGCAGGGGCATTCTGGTGTATCTCCGTCAGGAGGGGCGTGGAATTGGTCTGCTGAACAAAATCAAGGCTTATGATTTGCAGGAACAGGGGCTTGACACGGTTCAAGCGAATGTCGAATTAGGTTTCGCTCCTGATTTGCGTGACTATTCAGAGGGCGCACAGATTCTCAAAGATTTGGGTGCAACCGAACTCCGCATTATGACTAATAACCCCGATAAAATTTCGGATTTGTCAGAATATGGCATTCATATTCTCAGCCGTGAAGCTATCGAAATCGCACCAAAAAAAGAGGATTTATTCTATTTGCAGACAAAACGTGACAAAATGGGGCATCTTCTCAAGAATGTGTGATTAGTTAGGTGAGAAAGTGAAGTGATTTCATGACAACAGAAGAATTTCGAATTGAAATGAAAAAATTGGGCTGGAATGATGAAGACATCAACAGAAAACTTGCAATCTACGAAAAATGGGAGAAAGAGTGCAAAGAAAATGGATGGGAAATAGCCCTCGAAGAAAAATTAGAATACCATGTTCATCCGCCTGTCCTTGATTAGAACTGTCCGAAATTAGTCAGACCTGTCATTCCGGAGGGTTGCAGTGTTGACCCGAAAGCGTTTGACAATTAAATAAATTTATTTTGAAAGGAAGATTTATCAATGAAAGTTTTAGAAGGTATGTATGAAGGCAAGGGCTTGAAAATTGCAATCGTGGCAAGCCGTTTCAATGAATTTATCGTGTCCAAGCTGGTAGGCGGTGCAGAGGATTGTCTCCGCCGTCATGGTGTCAATGAAGATGATATTAGTCTGGCATGGGTTCCGGGAGCTTTTGAGATTCCGCTTGTGGCGAAGAAGTTGGCACAATCCGGAAAATATGATGCTGTTATCTGTGTGGGGGCTGTGATTCGTGGCTCAACAAGTCATTATGATTATGTTTGTGCAGAGGTATCAAAGGGCATTGCATCCGTTTCGCTGGAAACTGGAATTCCTGTCATGTTCGGGGTTCTCACTACTGATACAATCGAACAGGCGATTGAACGTGCAGGCACAAAGGCAGGAAATAAGGGCTATGATTGCGCCCTTGGTGCGCTGGAATTGGTGTCACTGTTTAAGGGACTGTAATTCGATATTGCGGTAAATCGGAATTTAGAGGAGGACTCTATGAAGCAGTATAAGGTTGTAAGGATTAAATTAACCTTAGAGGATATTGGAAGAGCGAAGTTTGAAAAAGAAAAATAGCTGTACGTTAACATCAACAGGGCACACGAAACCAAGCCGTCCAAAGGGCAGCTTAAAAAATATTGAACATTGCGCAGACTAACTGGTTGAATCT
>Ga0326511_10000047_pt1 | contig 92876 bp, 77 predicted proteins | sample 0_2496_0518_D_FD_203701 | JGI IMG/M metagenome (GOLD analysis project Ga0326511, IMG submission 203701) | Bovine rumen microbial communities from UC Davis, California, United States - 0_2496_0518 | ecosystem: Host-associated > Mammals > Digestive system > Stomach > Rumen | place: USA...
AGTGATGTAGGCCAGCTCGGCTGCCGTGTTGATGACCACGACATTGCTCTTTCCGCCATACGAGGCGTGAAACTCTGGCTTTGTCTTTGTCGGATAGCCGTAGTCGTCGTCAGCCCATGCCCCTTGTACTATTGTGCAGAGCAGGGCAAGAATCAGTAATACTTTCTTTTTCATATAGTTGTTTATTGATTTGTTATGTCGGAAAAAACTGATGCAAAGGTACAAAAAGAATGGAAAAAACAATGCTTCGGTACACCTATATGTCAGGTGACTGTCACCTGACATACCTTTTCTGAATAATTATACGTAAATATGGACTACCACCATCAGCGGACGCCGGCTTTTGCCTCCGCCCTCTCTGCTGGCCATGATTGTGAGAACACCTGTCCGCACATCAGGATGCTGACCACTATGCACAAAAAGCTCCGTTTCATCTTTAGAGAATACGCTCCAACTCCTTTAAATCCTCTTCCGTAGTAGCCCAGCTGGTGACGAAGCGACAGATGACATGCTGGTTGTCGGCCTTGCCCCAGTGTGTGAAGATAACATCCTTTTCCAATTCAGCCGCCTTCGCATTGTTGATGATGACGAACTGCTGGTTCGTAGGCGAGTCGATATAGAACCGGTAACCCTTTCGTTTGAACAGGTCGCGCATTTTCTCAGCCATCACGTTGGCATGACGGGCGATGTCGAAATACAAGTTGTCTGTGAACAGCGCATCAAACTGCAGCCCGTGCAGTCGTCCTTTGGCGATGACTGCTCCGTGCTGTTTCTGGATGCTGAAGAAATGGTTGTGAGCATTGTTGTGGGTGAACACCACAGCCTCGCCGCTCAGCGCACCCACTTTCGTGCCACCGATATAGAACACGTCGCAGTGCTTGGTGAGGTAGGGCAGGGTGATGTCGTTGCCCGTCGCTGTGAGACCGTAGCCCAGTCGGGCACCATCCACATACAAGGGGATGTCATACTTGCGGCACAGCTGGTAGATATCATCGAGTTCCTTGGCCGTATAAAGTGTTCCATACTCAGTGGGGAAGGTGATATACACCATACCAGGATAGACAGCATGCTCTCGGCTGCCGTCGTTCATATAGTCGTCGAGATACTTGTCTAACTCCAAAGGATCCATCTTTCCCAGTTGGTCGTTTGGGAGATTGGGAGATTTGTCGTTTGGGAGATTGATGGTTTTACCGCGCAGGGTGATGACCTTGTGCTCTGTAAACTCGATGGCTCCTGCCTCGTGGGTGTTGATATGTCCGCTATCTACGGCGATGACACCCTCGTAGGTATGCAGGATGGAGTCGATGACCGTTGCGTTGGTCTGGGTGCCCCCCGTCAGGAAGAATACCTGTGCATCGGGTGTACCGCAGGCAGCCTTGATCTTCTCCTTTGCCTGCATGCTCCATTTATCGTCGCCATAGCAGAGACTCTGTTCGTTGTTGGTCTCTATCAGTCGTTGCAGCACCTTCGGGTGCGCACCGTTATTATAATCGCATTCAAATGATATCATGATTGGTCGTTTGGGAGATTAATCTTCGTTTGAATATCGGCTGCACCTCGGCAATTTGAAGCAAGCTTCATTGCACTCGGTTTGCACGACATTTGTGTCGTTTGGTCGTTTGGGAGATTAGAGGGTTTCTAACATTCTCTTGATGACAACTTCTGCTGAGATTTCACGGTTGGCAGCCTCAGGAATCACCAGCGAGTTCTTGCTCTCGATGACATCATCGGTGACGATGAGTCCGCGACGTACGGGCAGGCAGTGCAGGAATTTACCATTGTTCGTCCACGACATGTGTTCCGTATCTACCGTCCACGACATATCCTTTGAGATAATCTTTCCGTAGTCGGCAGGGCGAGTCACACCCGGACAACTCCAGTTTTTGGCATAGATAAAGTCCGCCCCTTCGAAAGCCTTCTTCTGATCGTATTCCACACGGGCATCACCTACAAATTTCGGATCCAGCTCATAGCCCTCCGGATGGGTGATGACCAACTCTACGTCGGCAGCGTTCATCCATTGTGCAAATGAGTTCGGCACCGCCTGGGGCAATGCGCGGCAGTGAGGTGCCCAGGTTAGAACCACCTTGGGACGAGACCCCTCCAACCTCCCCTGTTTAGGGGCGGCTTTTGGTTCTCCCCCTAAAGAGGTCTTCCAACTCTCCTCGATGGTGATGAGGTCGGCGAAAGCCTGTAAGGGGTGCACCGTAGCTGTCTCCATCGCAAAGACCGGTCGGCCGCTGTATTGTACAAACTGGTTGACGATGGTCTCTGCATAGTCGTACTCGCGGTCGGTGAGTCCTGCAAACGAGCGGATGCCGATGATGTCGCAATAGCTTCCCATGACGGGAATAGCCTCTAAGAGATGTTCGCTCTTGTCACCGTCCATGATGACGCCGCGTTCTGTTTCCAGTTTCCAGGCTCCAGCGTTTACATCGAGCACGATGACGTTCATACCCAGGTTCATGGCAGCCTTTTGTGTTGACAGACGGGTGCGCAGCGAGTTGTTGAAGAAAATCATCAACAGTGTTTTGTTGCGTCCCAGCTCCTGGAATGCGAATCGGTTCTTTTTCACTTCCTGTGCCTCGGCGAGTGCAGCGCGCAGGTCGCCCAGGTCTTCTACGTTAAAGAATGTCCTCATATTATATTGCTTCATTCGTAATGATTTGTCCAAGTCTGCAAATGTATAAAGAAAAACGGAAACCGCCAAGCAATTCCCGTTTTTTTCCTTTTGTGAGTGACGTGATGGGCGGTCATCTATTTTTCGAGTGCTTCAAACAATTGGTCGAGGGCGGCATCGGCGTTGCCATCGTTTTCGCTGAGGAGCGTGACAAATTTAGAGCCGATGATGGCACCAGCGGCATTTTCCTGCGCAGCCTTGAGCGTCTGGGCATTGCTGATGCCGAACCCAATCATGCGAGGATTGCGTAAGTTCATCCGGTTGATACGCCGGAAATAGTCTTGTTTCTGTTCGTCGAAACTTTTCTGAACGCCAGTGATGGCTGCCGAGCTAACCATGTAGATGAAGCCATCGGTGTTGTCGTCGATGAAACGGATGCGCTCCTCGCTCGTCTCTGGGGTAATCAGCATGATGACGCGCAGGTCGTAGCGGTCGGCAATGGGTTTTACGATTTCCTGATAGTCGGCGAAGGGCAGGTCAGGGATGATGATACCGCTGACACCACTTTCCACGCATTGTTGACAAAAAGCCTCTATGCCGAAATGCAGGATGGGGTTGAGGTAACCCATAAGGACCAACGGTATTTCTACCTGGTCCTTGATCGCTTTCAACTGCTGGAAAAGCAGTTGTACGGTCATACCGTTTTTCAGTGCCTGAGTAGCAGCACTTTGGATGATGGGACCATCGGCGAGCGGATCGCTGAAGGGGATGCCCACTTCAATCATGGCGATGCCACGACGCTGCATGGTGAGAATCACTTCGGCAGTACCCTTGAGGGTGGGACAACCGGCACAGAAATAAAGGGAAAGGAGTTTTTTGTCGCCTCGGTTGGCGAAGAGCTTGTTGATTTTGTTCATTGTTGTTTTTTGATGGGAGTTATGGGAATGGATGGGAATTATGGGAATTATGGGGTGAGGAGGGTAAGGAAGCGGCGAAGAGCAGCAACATCCTTGAGTGCAGGGGCGATCTCGAAGCGTGAGTTCAGGTCGATGCCAAGGCATTTGGGGTGTTGGAAGGCTTTTACAAGCTCCGCATCATCAGGACCGATGCCGCCACTCAGTAAGAAAGGAGTGTTGCCGGTATAAGCGGCGAGTACGCTCCAGTTGAATTTTTCACCGTTACCGCCTACAGACTTCCCTTTCGTATCAAAGAGGAAGTAGTCGGCGATGCCTTCGTAAGTTTCTGTCTTCGAAAAGTCGTCGGCTGTAGCGATGTTGAAGGCCTTGATGATCAGGCAATCTGACGATTTACCATTTGACTCTTTTCCTGAACGTAACAGCTGGATGTATGCAGGCGACTCGGAGCCATGAAGCTGGATGATGTTGAGATCGAACTCTTGCACCTTCTGCCTGATTTCTTCGATGCTGGCATCAACGAATACACCTACACGCTTGCAAAGGGTCGGCAGATAAGCAGGACGCTCACTCACGCAGCGACTGGATTTCGGCCAGAAGATAAAGCCCATTAGGGGGACACTTCCTAACCTCTCTTGATGAAGGGAAGAATCCAAGAGGTGTTCGACGGCCCGAATATTTGAGGCATCGCGCATACCGCAAACTTTGATGAATCTGTCACGTGTCATACATTGTGTTTTGTACTCAATGAAGCGATGAAATCGCCTAAAAAGTGACCAGGATTAGTCGTTTTCATAAATGTTTCGCCCATAAGGAATCCGCGGAAACCAGCTTGGCGCAGTGCGCGTACAGTATCGGGATTGGAGATGCCACTCTCGCTGACGAGCACAGGACCTCCCTCGAGAGAATCACCAGACACTGCGGCACGGAGTTTCTCTGCTAAGCGAAAACTGTTTGTGACATCTGTGACAAAGGAACCGAGGTTCCTGTTGTTGATGCCGCAGAGGTCGGGCTGCAGTTCGGCATATTCGAGTTCAGACTCGGAATGCATCTCTAGGAGCACTTCAAGCCCTAACTCATGTGCCTGCTGTATGAGTACCCGACAGCGTTCCTTGGTCAGACAGGCAGCGATGAGCAACACCGCCGAAGCACCACAATGGGCAGCAGCATAAAGTTGATACTCATCGATAACAAAGTTCTTATAGAGGATGGGAATCGTCACTCCCGACAGTCGGGCGGTCCGGATGAAGTCGTCGTGCCCGCCGAAGTAATGCTCATCGGTGAGAATGCTCACGGCGGCAGCACCATGCTGCTGATAACTCAGCGGAATGATGTCGGCACGACCGTCTTCCTTAATCCAACCCTTTGAGGGCGACTTTCGCTTGAACTCAGCGATGATACCTGTCTCGCTCTGAAGTAAAGCCTCACGTAAGGAAGGTTTGGGAGCCTTCCACAATGCCAGTTCCTCGCGCTTGTGGGCAATGATTTCTTGTAGGATATCCATGGGGGTTGATGGGTCTAATGGGGTGATAGGGTTATGAATTTAGCTCGACAAACTTTTGGAAGGTGCGGAGCGCATTGCCGCTGTCGATGCTCTCGCGGGCAATTTCCACACACTCCTCGATGCTCTTTGTACCTTTTTCTAATACCTGGATGCCGAAGGCAGCATTGGCAAGCACGATATTCTTTTGAGCAGGCAGCGCACGATTCTCCAATACGGAGTCGAAGATCTGTGCAGCCTCTTCTTCTGTGGCGCCACCAACCAGTTCTTCCGGTTTGGCAATGTTAAAGCCGAGGTCATGGGGTGAGAAGATGCGTTCGTAGTGGTTGGTAGTAACCTTGAAATCGCCCGTCAGCGAGATCTCGTCGTAGCCGTCGATGGAGTTGACGATGCCATAGTCAATGCCTAATTTCTGATAAACGGCATGATAGAGACGCATCTGGTCGAGGTTGGCGACACCCAGCAGCTGACATTTAGGTCGTGAGGGGTTGACGATCGGTCCCAGGAGATTGAAGATGGTAGGGAAGGGCAGTGCCTTCCGGATAGGACCAACGAACTTCATCGCTTTGGCGAAGAGCTGGGCATGCAGATAGACGATGCCTGCCTCGTCGAGCGAACGGTTCAGACGGTCGATGTCATCGGTGAACTGGATGCCGTGATGGGCAATCACATTCGATGCGCCACTCACAGAAGTCGCAGCATAATTGCCGTGTTTGGCTACTTTATAGCCCGCACCGGCAATGACGAAACAGGCAGTGGTCGAGATGTTAAAGGTGTTTTTGCGGTCGCCACCCGTACCTACGACATCGATATAACGATCACAATCGAGAATAGCGGGAACGCCCGTTTCCAAGATACCATCGCGAAAACCTAAGAGTTCTTCTACGGTAACACCTCGCATCTGCAAACAAGTCAGCAGCGCCGTAATCTGTTCGTTGGGATATTCACTCTGAGTAATACCAATCAAAATGGTTTTCATCTCCTCACGGGAGAGTTCTTCGTGGTTTAACAGGCGGAAGAGATAGCCTTTCATTGTTTTTTTCATATTTATAGCCTCCTAAAGATACATCCAATTTTGAATCATTTTCTTACCATCGGGCGTCAGCACACTCTCTGGATGGAATTGGATACCGCGAATGTTCCATCGTTTATGGCGTAGGGCCATGATCTGCCCCATTCCCGACGTTCCGTCGCCTACCCGTAGCCTTTCATCGCTGACAGCCGTAATCTCCAGACATTCGGGCAGTGCTTCGCGAGACACGACCCATGAGTGGTAGCGGCCAATGGTGATGTTGCGGTCAAGACCACTGAACATAGGGTCGTCGGCAATGATTTGACAAGGTGTAGCGACGCCGTGGAAGACATCCGTGAGGTTTTCGAGTTTGGCTCCAAACACCTCGCCGATAGCCTGATGACCCAGGCAGACGCCCAGAATGGGTTTCTTGCCAGCATAGGTGCGGATGACATCGAGTAGTTTGCCGGCTTCAGAAGGGATTCCTGGACCAGGCGAGAGGATGATTTTGCTATATGGTTCCAAATCGGGCAGATCAAACCGGTCGTTGCGCACAACCGTTACCTCTGCAGCCAATTCCTTGACTAAATGACTCAGGTTGTATGTGAATGAGTCGTAGTTGTCGATAATGACTATTTTCATTGTTTTGATGGAGTTGATGGGTCTATTGGGGTTAATGGGTTTAATGGGTTTTATAAGACGGCAGCCTTTTCGATGGCCTTCTTCAATGCACCCAGTTTGTTGTTTACTTCCTGAAATTCATATTCCACATCGCTTTTGGCTACGATGCCGCCACCAGCCTGGAACCACAGTTCGTTGTTGCGTGAAACGAATGTGCGGATGGTGATGGCTTGATTGAGTGAACCGTCGAGTCCGATGATACCGATGCAACCGCCATAGGCTCCGCGGTTGTGAGGTTCGTATTCAGAGATGAGTTGCATGGCCCGTATCTTCGGTGCACCACTGAGTGTGCCGGCTGGGAAGGTGTCGATGAAGGCTTTGATGGGATCGGCTCCTTCATCGAGTTCACCGCTGACGCGCGAAACGAGGTGGATGACATGTGAGTAGTATTGTATGTCCTTGTAGTAATCAACTTTCACCTGATGGCAGTTGCGGCTCAGGTCGTTGCGGGCAAGGTCCACAAGCATCACGTGCTCGGCATTCTCCTTCGGATCGTTGCGCAGAAACGCTGCACCCTTGCGGTCGGCTTCAGCATCGCCTGTACGCTTCGTCGTGCCCGCGATGGGGTCGATATAGGCTTTCTTCCCCTCAATCCTGCAATGTGTCTCTGGTGAGGAACCGAAGATGCGGAATCCGCCGAAGTCGAAGTAGAACAGGTAGGGTGAGGGATTGATGCTGCGAAGGGCACGATAGAGTTTGAAGTCATCGCCCTCATAACGTTGGATGAATCGTCGGCTCAGTACAATCTGGAACACGTCGCCACGCAGACAGTGCCGAATGCCACGGCGGATATTTTCGCGATGCTCATCATCAGACAAGGTAGATGTCACGTCGCCCACAGGGTGGAAGTCGTATGCCTGTACGTTTGATTTATTCATCGCTTTCAGTACGGCATCAATATCGTTTTCATCGCCCAGTGTCACGACTTTGAGCATATTGTTATGGTGGTCGAAGACGATCACCACCTTGTATAATATATAGAGCATGTCTGGCGCATCGTTCTTTTTCTGCGTTTCGTCTTTGACAGCAATGTCTTCGAAATAACGCACCGCATTGAACGAGGTGTATCCGAAGAGACCACAAAGATGGGCATCATCGCCTGTCACATGGATGTTGTCGATAAGAGAATGAATGGCTTCGGCCGAACCGAAGTCAGCACTCAACGGCTGACGGATGCTGCTCCCATCAGGAAAACTGACGGAAGCTAAGCCATGTCCGATGGCTACGCTGGCGATGGGGTTGATGCCGATAAACGAATGAGAGTTGTTGGCATCATGATAGTCTGAACTCTCCATCAGGGCACTTTTCGGATAGAGGTCGCGCAGTCGCATATACACACCGACGGGCGTATAGAGGTCGGCCAAGATGGTTTTGCTGGTGGTAGTGAAGGCCCACCCAAGCCCTCCCGAAGGGAGGGATGTTTGAAGATTCTTACTATTGAATGTGTTCATGATAGCTTTGTTTTGAATTATTCTTTTGAAGCATTCGGCTCTCCTCCCTTTGGGAGGGGTTGGGGATGGGCTAAATACGTTTCGATATCTTTGTCGCCACGACCGCTGACGGTCAGTACAACAATATCAGAAGGTTTGAACTGCATTTTGCTGAGAGCAGCAACGGCATGGGCACTCTCGATGGCAGGGACGATTCCTTCTGTACGTGTCAGCTCGTAACCGGCACGGATGGCTTCATCGTCATTGATACTCAACACTTTTGTACGTCCCTGTTGTGCCATATTGCAATGCATGGGGCCTACACCCGGATAGTCGAGACCGGCAGAGATGGTAAATGCCTCCTGAATCTGGCCGTCGTCGTCCTGCATCACCAGCATCTTTGCGCCATGTAGAATACCTACGGTGCCTCGGTGGATGGTAGCTGCTGTATAATCAGTGTCCCAACCATGTCCGCCAGCTTCCGCCAACACGATGTTTACGCGTTCATCGTCCATATAGTGGTAGATGGTCCCGGCAGCATTGGAACCTCCGCCGATGCAGGCCATGAGGTAGTCAGGATGATCGCGTCCAATCTTTTCTTGTAACTGCCATTTGATTTCTTCAGAGATGACACTCTGCATGCGTGCCACCAGATCAGGGTAAGGATGTGGTCCCATCGTTGAACCTACGATATAGAAGGTGTCGGAGGGATGGCAGCACCAGTCTCTGATAGCTTCTGAGCAAGCATCTGATAGTGTCATGTTGCCCGTTCGCACGGGGTGAACCTCTGCGCCTAGCATCTTCATACGCTCAACGTTGGTGTGCTGTCGTTCAACATCGGTGGCACCCATAAACACTTCACATTGCATACCCATGAGCGCACACACGGTAGCTGTTGCGACGCCATGCTGACCGGCACCGGTTTCGGCGATGATACGCGTTTTACCCATCTTTTTCGCCAAGAGAATCTGTCCGATGGTGTTGTTGATTTTGTGAGCACCCGTATGGTTCAGGTCTTCACGTTTCAGGTACAGCTGACAGCCGTAACGCTCACTCATCCGTTTGGCATAGTAGAGAGGAGACGGGCGGCCTACATAGTCTTTCAGAAGCGCATGATACTCCTGCTTGAATTCCTCTGACTCGATAATGGGCAGATAGGCTTCCTGTAGGTCGTGTACACATTTGTAGAGAATCTCAGGGATGTATGCTCCTCCAAACTCACCGTAGAATCCGTTTTTGTCAACTTGAAAATTACTCATATATATATATATTCTTTTGTGTGGTTATTAATTGTGCATTTAAAAAGGTCTGCCGTAAGAACGACAGACCTTTCTATATTCCTTTGTTGCAAATCAATAGGTATATGGCTATCTTCTCACGATTTTATGAATCTTGAGTTCTGCCACCACCAATAGTTTGCTGTTCTTGTCATATCATTAAGTCTTTGAAATTACATTTCGGCTGCAAAATTAAGTAAATATTTTTAATGTGCAAACATTTTGCCGATTTTTTTTTACTTTTTATTGTTTTGCGGTTTCAAATTGTGACTACAATGATGAAGGATGCCTACTTATGGTCTGGTCTGACCATGCCCCTCAATCAACCATTTATAAGTGGTAATCTCTTCTAATGCCATCGGACCGCGAGGACCAAGTTTCTGGGTGGAAATACCAATCTCGGCACCCAATCCGAACTGTGCACCATCGGTGAAAGAGGTGGGGGCATTGACATAAACACAGGCTGCATCGACCATTTGCTGGAAGATACGGGCAGTGTCGGCATTCTCGGTGATGATACACTCGCTATGGCCACTACCGTGACATGCGATGTGGCTGATAGCAGCATCGAGCGAGTCAACGATAACGACATTCATTTTATAGTCCATGAACTCCGTATCATAGCGGGAAACGTCGTTCATGAAAAACTCTACTTTCCCTTCCATCGGGGCAAGAAGTGCCGGCAGATCGTTGATACGGTCTTTGTGGACAAGGAGTGTGTCGAGGGCGTTGCAAACACTCACACGACGAGTCTTGGCATTATTGACGACAGCCTTGCCGATTTCCAAGTCGCCGTCTTTGTCGAAATAGGCATGTACGACACCTGCTCCCGTCTCAATGACAGGCACGCGGGCATTGTCGCGGACAAATTCAATGAGTTTTTTCCCACCGCGGGGAATACAGAGGTCGATATAGCCTACGGCATTCAGCATCTCACCCGTAGCCTCATGGGTGGCAGGAAGGAGGGCTATCGCTTCATCCCAGTGAGTTCCCGTCGGGGAGAAATGTTTTAAAACTTCTTTGATAAGGGCTACGGCAGCACGGTTACTGTCGTCGGCGTCTCTGCCACCTTTCAGCACACAGGCGTTGCCACTTTTGAAGCAAAGGGAAAAAACGTCAAAGGTAACATTGGGACGTGCCTCATAGATCATGCCAATAACGCCGAAAGGTACGCTGATGCGTTTTAGTTTCAAACCGTTAGCCAATGTCTTTTCCTTGGTGATATGCCCAAGGGGTGTAGGCAGCATGGCAACATTACGCATATCACTGGCGATATCCTCCAGTCTTTTTTCTGTTAGTTGCAGACGGTCGTAAAGCGGATTACTCTTGTCCATACGTGCCAAGTCTTTGGCATTGGCAGCCAGAAGGTCGTTCTGTTTGGCAATGATGGCATCGGCAACGGCGTTGAGGATTTCGTTTCGCTGTTCATCACTCATCAAGGCCAGCTGCTTGCTGGCTTCCTTCACTTGCTTGAAGATTTCTTTGACTTCCATATACTCCTATTTGATGGTATGTTTTGTTCCTTTAACAGGCAGAGACACCAATGCTTCCCCTAAGCCTGTTCCTTCGCCACGAACTCCGTGTGGAGTGTTTCCAATGGACGCTCTATCAAGTCGGGAATGATGTTGTTGCGATGACCGTTGGCAATGATCACGCGGATACCCGCCTGAGCCACCTGTTGGGCCGTGCGGCACTTCGACAACATGCCGCCGCGCCCTTGCAAGCTTTTCTCGTCTTGGATATAGTTACTCAAATCGCGATCCCAATAGACAGAAGGGATGACGCGTGAATGGGCATCGTTGGGATTTCCATTATAGACGCCATCGACATTGGTGAGAAGAATAAGGTCTGTAGCATTGAGCATGGTGGCAATGAGACCAGACAACTCATCGTTGTCGGTAAACATCAGTCCTGTGATACTCACTGTGTCGTTCTCGTTGACAATCGGCAATACACCATTCTCCAGCATCACTTCCATACAGGCACGCTGGTTGTCGAGCTGAGAACCAGGTTGGAAATTTTCCTTCATCGTGAGCACCTGTCCTACATGAATATCATGCTCACGGAAGAGGTCGTAATACAGACCAATAAGTTTTACCTGACCGATCGCAGAGAACAACTGCCGTTGTTCCACCTTGTCCAGATCGTTCTCCATCGGCAGTTCTCCACGTCCGCAAGCAACGGCACCAGACGATACGAGAATAACCTCATAGTCGTGATGGCGCAACCATGCTATCTGGTCAACGATGGCCGACATACGGGTGACGTTGAGTTTCCCGTCTTCGCGGGTCAGCACGTTGGAACCTACTTTGATAACAATTCTTTTCTTCATTTCTTGTCTTTTTCTCTGATTTCCACACGACGGATCTTGCCACTGATGGTTTTGGGCAATTCATCGACAAATTCGATGATACGTGGATATTTGTAGGGCGCAGTCGTCTTTTTTACGTGGTTCTGCAACTCCTTGATGAGGTCGTCACCGGCTTTATCCTTCCACTCCTTGCCCAGTACGACTGTGGCCTTGACTACCATACCGCGAATGTCATCAGGTACACCGGTGATGGCACATTCTACCACAGCTGGGTGAGTCATCAAGGCGCTCTCTACCTCGAACGGACCAATTCTATAACCACTCGATTTGATGACGTCATCGATACGACCTTCAAACCAGTAGTAGCCGTCTTCATCGCGCCAAGCCATATCGCCTGTGTGGTAAAGGCCGTCGTGCCATGCTTCCTCTGTCAACTCCGGATCGCGATAGTATTCCTTGAACAGACCATAAGGCTTTGACAATTTACAATTTGACGATTTACAATCTGACGATTGATTCGCACGAATCACGATTTCACCTTTCTCACCATCCTCGCAGGGCGTACCGTCGGCTTTGATGAGGTCGATATCGTACTGAGCATTGGGAATACCCATAGAACCTGGCTTTGGGGTCATCCAAGGGAAGGTGCCAAGGGTCATCGTGGTCTCGGTCTGTCCGAATCCCTCCATCATCTGGATGCCCGTCTTTTCCTTGAACTTATCGAAGACGGCAGGGTTGAGGGCTTCACCGGCAGTGGTGCAGTATTCCAAAGAGGAGAGGTCATATTTCGACAAGTCTTCGCGAATCATAAAACGATAGATGGTAGGTGGTGCACAGAACGAGGTGATTCTGTACTTCTCAATCTGACGCAGCAGGATGTCGGCATTGAATTTCTCGTGATCGAAGACGAACACGGTAGCGCCAGCAAACCACTGTCCATAAAATTTACCCCATACGGCTTTGCCCCATCCTGTGTCGGCAACGGTGAGGTGCAGGCTGCCTTCATGCAGGTTGTGCCAGAAAACACCTGTCGTGAGATGTCCTATTGCATAAAGATAGTCGTGGGCTACCATCTTCGGTTCGCCACTGGTACCACTGGTGAAATACATCAGCATCGTATCATCGTTGGTGTTGACATGTTCCGGACGAACAAAAGCGGGAGCCTGTTGCCATTCCTGTTGCCAGTTATGGAATCCTTCTGGAACGGTCCTTCCACTTTCAATATCCGAGTTGACGGCAACCAAAGCCTTAACGGTCGGACTATCAGGCATAGCGGCAGCAATCTGGGACGTGACGTATTCGTCATTGACGCATACGATGGCCTTTACACTAGCTCTGGTGTTGCGATAGACAATGTCTTTCTTCGTCAGCATGTGAGTGGCAGGAATGGCCACTGCACCAATCTTATGCAGTGCAAGCATCACGAGCCACCACTGATAATGGCGCTTCAGAATCAGCATCACAGGGTCGTTTTTGCTAATACCCAATGACTGGAGGTAAGCGGCAGCTTGGTCGGTCTGCTCTTTTAATTCCTTGAATGTGAACCGTTTCTCTTCCCCGCGTTCGCTCGTCCACAGCATAGCGAGTCCATCGGGTTTCTCTTCTGCCCAGACATCCATCACATCGTATGCGAAGTTGAAGTTCTCAGGGATGATGAACTCCAGGTTCTTGTTGTAATCCTCTACAGACGTAAAAGTTGTCTGTTTTAAAAATCTTTCTACCATATCTTTTATTCTACCGTAAATGCTAAGAATTTCACTGCTTTGTCACCCACAGCCAGCATACCATGAGGTTTGGTGGAGTCGAAATAGATGCTGTCGCCTTCTTCCAAGATGATGGTTTTACCACCGATGAAGAGTTCCATCTTTCCTTCCAGTACGAGGTTGAACTCCTGTCCTGCATGCGTATTCTTATAGATGGTACGTGCTCCAGGCTTGGGTTCAACAGTTACAATGAAGACATCAGCCTTATGACCGACAAATCCGCTGACCAAGCTCTGATATTTATAAGCCTTTGTGCGCTCTACGCTCATACCTTGTCCCTTTCTGACAACGAAATACGACTTCATGCGTGGTGCTTCCGCAAACATCAGTTCTTCTGCGGAGATACCATACTTATGAGCAATCTTCATAAGATTAGAGATGGTGATATCGACCTCTCCGTTCTCTATTTTGTAGTACTTCTCTACATCGATTCCGATGGTTTCAGCAACCTCTTCCGGAGTGATGTCAAGAACATCGCGCAGTCCGCGCAGACGTTCACCAATTTGTTTTAATTGTTCGTCAACCATATTTTTTGAATTTTCTGATTCCTAAGCTTTCCTAAACTTTCCTAGGTTCTCCTAGGCTTTCCTAGTACTTCCTAGGATTACTCCGATTATTATTTAGCGCCAGCTTTTAATCCTTTGATAACAGCGGAAGTAAAACCAGCATGTTCCATTTCGTTAAGTCCCTTGATGGTAACGCCTCCAGGAGTCGTCACCAAGTCGATGGCAGCCTCTGGATGCATACCCGTTTCTTCCAAAAGCCCTATAGCACCCTTGATGGTCTGCATGACGATACGTTTGGCATCATCGGCCTTGAATCCCAGTTCTACACCACCTTCTGCTGCAGCGCGGATATAGCGCATCGCATAGGCAATACCGCAAGAGGCGAGAGTGGTGCCTGCTGCCAAGTGCTGCTCATCGGTAAGGATGGTCTTACCCAATTCATCGAAGAGTGCTTTCACCTGATTAGTCTCCTCGTCTGTTGCGCGGATAGGTACAAGGAACGTCATCGACTGTCGTTGTGCAATCGCGATATTGGGTATGCAGAGGAAGAATGCTTCCTGTGTAAATCCCATCCATTCTGCGATCTGAGCCGATGAAACACCTGCTGCAATGACAATAAGACATTGCTGTTGCGGTTTGAAAACAGGACGGATGCCTGTCAAAACCTGTTGTACCAACCAAGGTTTTACGAACACCATCACAACATCTGCTTCTGTGATGGCCGCCTGGTTGTCTGTTGTAATACTCGTTCCTTTTAGTGCAAATTTGTCGAGGATGCGCTTGCAGGGATCTGAGATGGTGATGTCGGAGGCGTTGAGAAGGTTGCTGTTTAAAAGTCCTTCTGCTGTTGCGCCACCCATAGCACCTGCTCCAATGATTGCTATTTTCATGATCAGTCGTTTTTACGTTGTTTCGATATACTGATATCTTGTTTGTTAAATATCTGCTAAGACCTGTTTGAATTTATCGAGGAAGGCATCCGCTTCATCTTTGTTAAGACAGAGCGGTGGCAACAAGCGTAAAACGTTAGTGCCTGCACAGCCTGTAAAACAGTGCTTCTGATAGATGAGCGGTAATCGTACATCCTTATGGGGAATGTCGAGGTCGATACCAATCATCAGCCCTCGTCCACGAACATCTGTGATGTGCGGCTCCGTTTCTTTCAACCGGTTCAGTTGTTCTATGAGGTATTCACCTACAAGGTGGGCATTCTCCACCAATCCGTCTTGCTCCATTACATCGAGAACGGCAAGGGCTGCCGCACATGCCAGATGGTTGCCGCCAAAAGTGGTGCCGAGTTGTCCATAGACAGGTTTGAACTCTGGTGAGATGAGAACTGCGCCCATCGGGAATCCGTTGGCGATGCCTTTGGCAACGGTGATGATGTCGGGACGGATATCAAGCCACTGGTGTGCAAAGAATTTTCCACTTCGCCCGTATCCGCATTGTATCTCGTCGCAGATGAGAATCGTACCATATTTCTTGCAGGCTGCCTGTAAACCTTGTGCAAATTCTTTCGTTGCCAGACGGATGCCGCCAACACCTTGGATACATTCCAAGATGACGGCACACACATCGCCTTTTGCCAGTTCAGCTTCCCATGCAGCGAGGTCGTTCAGTGGCAGATAGGTGACATGACCATTGTCGTTGATAGGTGCGATGATTTTCGGATTGTTTGTTACCTCGACAGCCAGACTTGTACGACCATGAAAGGCTTTCTCGCACGACAAGACCCGTTTGCGTCCATTGGTAAACGAAGCCAGCTTCAACGCATTCTCGTTGGCTTCTGCACCGCTGTTGATGAGAAACAGCTGAAAGTCGTCGTAGCCACTGATGCGTCCTAATCGTTCAGCCAGTTCTTCCTGCAGTTTGTTGATGACGGAATTGGAGTAGAAACCTAAGTTGTTGACCTGTTCCGTTACCTTTTCTATATAGTGAGGGTGAGCGTGCCCGATGCTGATAACAGCATGACCACCATAAAGGTCCAGGTATTCCTGTCCTTTTTCATCCCAAACCTTGCAACCTTTGCCCTTCACGATGTTGACATCGAATAGGGGATATACGTCGAATAGTTTCATTCCTGTTTTGTAATTATTTTATGGTCTTATCCTACAGCACCAGGTGTGACTTTTCTTTTGCCCCTTCTAATCTTGGTGCCATTTTTCGTTTTCTTTACTTTCTTGACGGTCTTACCACTTTTCTTTTCCTCGAGGTATTCCTTCACCTTTAGCTTCATGCGCTTGTAGGTCTTGTAGTCGCAAGCGAGATAGAAACCACTGGTGGCACAGCTGTACGGACCGTTTTCACTAGAGATATTATAGTGCTTTGCCAGTGCGCGCTGCAGTTCTGTTGCTGTGGCCACATGGAAAAACATCCCGCTATACAGGCTACTTGCCTTGGCTGCAAACTTTTCCCTGTCAACACCTCCAGTGATTACATCGTTGACGTCTCTGTTCTTCGGTCTGATGTTTTTGCCTGTTACAGCATAGTAGTTATAGTAGCTAATAGGATGACTCATGACAGCATACCATGTCTTGCTATCTTGCTTGTCCCATTTGATCAAGGTAAATTTGTTCGACAGACTGATGAGTGCACTCATCTGGTTGTCATTCTGAGCCGTAGCCGTCAGCGTGATGGCGAACAGAATCATTGTTGTTAAAAGTTTTCTTTTCATGATGGTATGGTTTTGAAGTTTGTTATAGCTTAAAATGCACTCGCTTTCAGTCGTAAACCTGCGGTTTCATCGATGCCAAACATCAGGTTCATATTCTGTACAGCCTGTCCCACAGCCCCTTTCAGGAGGTTGTCAATAGCGGAGGTGATGAGTAGCTTGTTGCCGAATTTCTCCACATGTACCAGCGCCTTATTGGTGTTCACGACCTGTTTCAGGTCGATGGGCTTGTCGCTGTAGTGGGTGAAAGCGGCATCATGATAGAAGTTTTTGTAATAAGCTACGATTTCTTCTAGTGGTTTATCCGTCTTCACCACTTCCGTCACGAAGATGCCGCGAGCGAAATCTCCGCGATAAGGAATGAAATCGATGGAGCAAACCCCACCCCCGTCCCCTCCCAAAGGGAGTGGAGCCTGTTGGTTGCCAATAGGAGACGTGATATACGACGATTTTTCCGGCCGTACTTGATTCAGACTCTGACAGATTTCGTGCAGGTGTTGGTGATTGAAAGCCTTGTAGGTACTCAGGTTGTTGTTACGCCAAGAGAAATGGGTAGTGGCACCAGGTTTCTGACCAGCCCCCGTGCTGCCTGTGATTCCGTTGACGGCTACATCTTCGTTGATGATTCCCATTTGAGCAGCGGGAAGCAAACCGAGTTGAATACAGGTGGCAAAACAACCCGGATTAGCCAGATGCTGTGCCTGTTGTATATCTTTCTTGTTGATTTCCGGCAGACCATACACCCAAGACCCCCTCTCAATCCCCCCAATGGGGGGAAGAACGCCCTGGGTTCCTTCTCCCTCCCCTTGGGAGGGTTGGGGTGGGGTCACTCTAAAGTCTTGTGCCAAATCGATGATTTTTACATTCGATGGAATCTTATGATTTTGAAGAAACTCACGACTTTTCCCATGTCCGAAGCAAAAAAAGACCACATCTACCTGATCGAATGGCATCTCGTTGGTGAACTTCAGATCAGTATCACCAATCAGGCCTTCATGGACATCGCTGACGAGATTGCCGGCATTGCTCTCTGAGTTAGCAAAGACAATTTCAGCTTGCGGATGGTTGAGTAGCAGTCGGATTAGTTCCCCACCTGTATAACCTGCAGCACCTAAGATACCGACTAAGATCGACCCCCTCCTAGCCTCCCCAAGGGGGAGGGATGTGGTATGGCTTTGTTTACTCATAATTCTTTTGATTTAATAGTTTCCTTATTTTGTTTAATACATCTTTGATGCTTGCAAATAATTCTTCATTTGTGTATCGTATGACGTTAAACCCCATAGCCTCCAGCTTTTCTGTACGATGCTCGTCCTTTTGTATCTGTTCATACTCTGAATGATATCCGCCATCAATTTCAATGATGAGTTTCTTCTCTAAACATACAAAGTCCACAATATAGTCACCTATAATATATTGTCTGTTAAATTTTACTCCTAACTGGTTGTTTTGTATGTGTCTCCAAATTAAGCTCTCTGCATCTGTTTGGAATTGCTTGTTTTTCTTTGCAAACTCCTTTAATATTTTGTATCTATCAGGTGATGCATAGTTATATTTATATTTGAAACTCATCTCTTTCTCTTCTATCTCCCTCCCCTTGGGAGGGGCGGGGTGGGGTTTTTACCTCTCATTCGGATGAATACCATAATAAACTCTCAGTGGTGTGGAAGAAACCTTGATGAAGCCTTTTGCTTCATCGGCCGTCCATCCCGTCTGAGTTTCACCGTATTCACCCAGCTTCGATTTCGTCAAGTCGTTGTCGCTGTCGATGCCCACTGTTTCAAATCCGTAGGGACGGAGCTTGAGGATGGCTGTACCAGTGACGTTTCTTTGTGAAGAGGTGAGCATCGCCTCGATGTCTGGCATCACTGGCTCCAGATACTGACTCTCGTGCAGGAACATTCCGTACCAGTTGGCTACTTGGTCTTTCCAGTATTGCTGCCATTTCGACAGCGTAGATTTCTCCAACAGTCGGTGTGCCTCGATGATGAGTTTAGGTGCGGCCGCCTCGAAGCCTACACGTCCTTTGATACCGATAATCGTATCACCCACATTGCAGTCACGACCGATGGCGTATGATGCACCAATCTCCTCGATCTTCTGGATGGCTTTCACCTTGTCGTCGAACGATTCGCCATTGACAGCTACGATTTCACCTTTCTCGAACTGAATCTTCAGCAGTGTTTCTTCTTGCTGTGTGGCATGTTTCAGGTATGCTTCTTCTGGCAATCCCTGTGTAGGGTCGAGCAGTTCGCCGCCACAGATACTTGTTCCCCAGATACCTACATTATATGAATACTTCAGTTTGGTGAAGTCAGCAAAGAATCCATTTTCGTTCAGATAATCTACTTCTTCCTTACGGGTAAGCTTTTGGTCACGGGTAATAGTGATAATCTCCACACCAGGCGCCATCACGAGGAAGGTCATATCAAAACGAATCTGGTCGTTACCAGCGCCTGTAGAGCCGTGAGCAATTGCATCAGCCTTGATTTCGTTGGCATAACGGGCAATCGCAATTGCCTGGAAGATACGCTCAGAGCTGACGCTGATAGGGTAGCAGTTGTTGCGCAGTACATTACCGAAGATCATGTATTTCAGCGATTTCTCGTAGTATTCTTGTGTTACATCGAGTGTCACATACTTCGTGGCACCCAGCTTGTAAGCATTCTCCTCGTTGGTTTTCAACTGTTCTGCGCTGAATCCGCCCGTGTTGGCACATGCTGCATGAACTTCATAACCCTCTTTCGCCAGTTTCATGACGGTGTATGATGTGTCGAGACCGCCTGAAAAGGCAACGACAACTTTCTTTTTCTGCTCCATATTCTTATACCTTATTATATTATTAGTTGTTCGTTTGTGATAATTCTTGTTGGTTTTGTTACTTCGAAAGCTCCTTATCTGCTTCTTTCCGTTCAAGTTTCGTGATGCGTGCTATTACTTCCTCAGGGATTTTTGCAGGCAGGTGTTCTTCTGGGTCAAACAACATCGCTGTGCAGATGCAATATTTGCGGTTTGTGCGATGTAGTACATCGACGTTGACACAGCCCTCGCATCCTCGCCAGAACGCCTCATCATCGGTTAGGTCGGCAAATGTCGCAGGCTTATATCCTAATTGGGTGTTCATGGCCATCACTGCTGCACCACTCGTCAGCGAGAAGATTTTGGCGTGCGGCCAACGCATACGTGCCAGCGAGAAGGTCATGTCTTTGATCTTTTTGGCAATACCTTTTCCGCGAAAATCCGGATGAACAATCAATCCACTCGTTGTTACATAGCTCTTGTTGCCCCATGTTTCAATGTAACTGAAACCAGCAAAACGGTCACCGCTGAGCGCGATCACAGCCTTTGCTTCCCGCATCTTTGTGGCAAGGTATTCATGGGTACGCTTGGCGATACCCGTACCGCGGTCTTTTGCAGCTTCTTCTATTGTTTTAAGGATGGTATCGACATATTTCTCGTGCGAGGCGTCGGCTACCAATACTTTAATTTCTTCTTCCATGATTGTGTGTATTCTGTTGCTCTTGCCGTTGGCATTTATTTTCGTAATTCGGGTATGACGATGCTCAGACTCAGGATGACATCCTCTTCTCGTACGCCTTCGCGGATGACGATGAAGATGGTATCATCGCCGGCGATGGTGCCAATGACTTCCTGAAAACCTGCATTGTCGATGTTGTAGGCGATGGAACTGGCATATCCTGGGCGTGTCTTGATGACAGCCATGTTGCCAGAGAAGTTGATTGACTGGTATCCGCTCGTCTGCAACATCTCACGTGCTGTTCGTGGTGAGGTGACACGCTTGTACATTGCCTCGTTGGGTAATACATAGAAATACTTCCCGTTCATCGAATGCGCTTTGGCAACCTTCAGTTGTTTCAAGTCGCGGCTCAATGTGGCCTGCGTCAGTTTGAATCCTTCTTTCTCTAATGCCTGTAATACTTCCTCCTGAGAACTTAACTCCTGACTGGAAATCAGCATCTTCAGGGCTTCCATCCTACTGTTTTTTACCTTCATTTTGTTGTATATTTATTCAAATCGACTGCAAAAGTACGTATTTTTATGCAACCAACCAAATATTTCTGCCTATTTTTAGACAACGAATTAAATATAAACCAAAATTATAAAACCACGAATTTCACGAATTACACGAATTAAATAGTCGCTGGATTTTACCTAACTGAATAATTCGTGTAAATTTGTGTGATTCGTGGTCTAAAACCTATAATCCGTGGTTAAGACTTTATTTGTTTCTTCCGAAGATACGGAGGAGATAGAGGAACAGGTTGATGAAGTCGAGATAGAGGGCTAAAGCACCTCTGAGGGCTATTTTCTGTCCTGCCTCACCCACATCACCGCTCAGTTGCAGCATCGTCTTGATCTTCTGCACATCCCAGGCGGTCAGTCCGACGAAGATGATCACGCCTACGTAGCAGATGATCAGATCGAACGTCTCACTCTTCAGGAAGATATTCACCACAGAAGCGATGATGATACCGATGAGTGCCATGAACAGCAGACCTCCAAAGTTCGACAGGTCGCGCTTGGTGGTGTAACCCACAAATGCCATTGCGCCGAAAGTACCTGCTGTCACGAGGAATGTCTTCGCGATAATCGTAGGACTATAGACATAGAGGATGACGGCGAGCGTCAGTCCGTTGACGGCTGAATAAAGTGCAAACAACAGGGTACCGGTTGTCAGTGATATTTTCTCCAGACGTGCTGAGATATAGAACACCAGTCCCAGTTCAATGAGAATCAGTCCGAAATAGAATATCTGATTGCTGTAGATGATATCCATCATCGCTGGCGAATTGGCCACACCGTAGGCGGTGAGTGCTGTGATGCCCAGTGCCAGGCACATCCATGTATATACCTTCCGCATCAGGAAAGGCAGCGCCTGTGACAGTTCAAAATTGCGGTTGCGGTCCTCGATGGTCTGAGTACCCTGATTGATTCTCTCTTTAAATTGTTGGTTCATTTCTTGAAAGTCCATAATCTTTATTTATTTTTTTGTCAATTTACTTAGATAATTCTCAATGGTAGCATACACCGTAGCAGCCTCTTGCAGCGGTTCATGGGTGCTCCAATCAGCCGTAATCTGGTCGCCGTCAGCAAACTCCAAGTGTACACGATAGGTCGTACCGCCCATCAACCTGTCGTCGCGGTGGTATTCCCTGATTTCTTCGAGGTCAATCTTATAGAGTTTCTCCTGCAAACCCTTCACCTCTTCAGCCGTAATGGGGTATTCTTTCTTCGTGTACTGTGGGGTATCAAAACCAAATACAGCCACAATCTTCGGCTCGGTGCCTGGATCGTTATACATTTCGAAAAAGTCCTTGCCCAATCCACCGTGATGGGTAGCGGCACAGCTTGCATAAATCAGGCCTGCATACTGCTTGGGAGGATTATCGTTTTTCATTTTCACGCAGAAGTCGTTGATGATCTGATAGATTTCTGCTGCCTTCTTATTCTCTTTGAGGTCGGCGAAACTCGCTTCGATATCGTAGCTCTCATTAAAAAGAAAAAGGTAATAGGGTTTGCCCGCTACAGGTGCTTTTTTTGGTTTGTAACCATTGATTTTCCATACTTTTTTCTTATAAAGCTGTTTACACAACTCCTCAATGTCCGACTCTTTAAGATAGATTTTCCGTTTCGTAACAAAATCAGTGCCGTTGTATTCAAGCACCCTCATATAAGGTTTTGACAATCTAACGTAATGGCCTTCAATTAACTGAAAAGAAGAAATCACGAATCTTTCCTGAGGGCTGGAGCACGTCATGATGTAGAATGGTCCTGACGACTCATACGTTTGCGCAAATGCAGCAACAACTCCTGTTATTGCCAGCATGAAGGTAAGCAAAAATCTTCGTTTCACATTTATCTCCTTTCTTTATTTGTAGGTTTCATCCTATTTATTTTGCAAAGATATGATAAAGTGAGCACAATACAAAATAAATCTCATTTATTTTTTGTCGAACGCAAGTATCTTCGACCGAAGGTCAAAGATACGCAATTTTTTCGAATCACCATCGTTTGACGTGTGAAATAATCAAAAATGTGTAGCGCATGTAGCGTCTCACTTCACCTTATATTCTTTAGTCAGTTTGAAGTTGGCTTCCTTGACGGAATTAGGCTGTTCGATGGAAACGGCTTCGTAGGTGGTGGTGCCGTTCTTGCTCTTTGACACCTTTTTCAGCACGACTCCCTTCCAAACATAGTACTCTTCGTTGTTGCCTGTATAGACCACGCAGGTCTTGTCGGCAACGGTTGCCGTTCCTTTCTTGGTCAAGTTGAGCTGTTTGAGCTGTTCTTCCGTGATGTTCAGGAAGTTCTTGTTGCTTCTCACCTTTTTTGTTGCTGTCTTTGCACTTTCATCTACCTGGTAAAGCGTGTTGCCTCTGAGGATCGTGAGCGAGCGTTTGGAGGCGCCGTTCATCTTCAGCGTCTGGCGTTCGTACTGTCCGTATTCATCAAATGTACGCACAAAGGTACCTTGTTGGTTGCCAGTTGTGTACTTGTACTTGATGATGCCCGTCTTCATCTCATAGTGTTTGGCTGACGTGGTAGATGAAGCGTTGCCTGATGACTTTTTACTGTTTGTCGTCGTTGAGTTCTTGGAAGACGAACTATTTGAGGACGATGAGTTGTTTGAGTTCGTATTGTGGTTTTCGACTTTTGACATAGGAATACCATATTTCTTGGCACAGGCCGCGATGTCGAACTTCTTCACTTCCATGTTTCCGTCTTTGCCTGTAGTAACCACTTGCCCAGGCTTCAAGGTAAGTTTCTTCTTGGTCTTGTTGCTGATGGCCTCTATAGAACCTGCCAAAAGATATACGCGAGACGTCTTTCCGTCATCCTGCATCACATACACTGTTCCCAGAGCCTTTATCAGCAAATTGGTGAGGGAGAATTCCGGCTTTTCGAACTTCCTATGGTTAAAACCCTCGTCCACCCATACAGTTCCTTTAATAAGACTGAAGCGATCTTTTCCATCTACCTTTCCCACATACAAGATTCTGGTGTTTCCTTTCAATGTGATGGTATTTTCATCATTGTTCCAGTCATATATCTGCGCCTCCATACCATCTTTCGTATAAATGCCATCATTCTCATAAACAGGACGATTGGCGATAGCAGCATCGTACTTCTCCAATGCGATTGTCTTGCAACCTACGCAACCTGAGTAACTTCCTGCACCCCAGTCTCCTTTTCCTCCAGTATTGAACACCCAATTGCTATAAGGCTTCTTACAATGTTCGCATTTGTTGTCGATGGCCACATCGTTGAGGTTGAATTTGTTGGCATTTGACGACGTTTTGGTTGTCGTTGTTGATGAAGATGACGACGAAGATTCCTTTTCTGTTACTCGAATGACGACGTTGCAAACCTCCACCCAGTTGTGCATGACGGTGAAATCCACTTCTGTTACGCCATGCGGAATGGTGTATGACATCGAGACGGAGCTTTGGTCTTTTTCCACCTTATTATATTCTTCTTTCTCTGTGCCGTCGCTTTTTACCGATTTAGCGTAGCAGGTACCTCTCAGCTTGCCGTTTTCGCCAGAAACGGTCTGGGCTGTAACCTTGACCGTTGAGCCAGGATAGGCTTTCATGATGGCGCGATGGACGCCGCCGCTCATAATGGGTTCTGCGCCATAGATGGAATAAGAGACTTTCACGCCTGTGTTCTTGTTGCTATAGGTATCGCTGATTGTCCTGACGTCGCTGTTCGTTTGCGTCTGGGTGACAGTGCCTTTCGTCACTTTCCATTCCGTGATGCAATGAAATTTGGTGCGTAATGTAAAATAGTCATACACGACATGTACCGTCTTGGCATTCTCCGGAATCTTGAATGAAGTGGTAGCCGTCCCTTCTTCCTCCTTTGTGTTTTCCTTGCCAATCATTTTGCCATTGGAATCCTCAAAGAAGTATGATACACTTACCTTTTTATATTTGTCAGGACCAGCAACTTTGCTGCACGAAACCGTAATCGTTGCACCTGCCTTCATTTCTCCCCAAAGATAAGTGGTGATTTCATCGCGCAGCACACCGGAAATATAGTTGGAACGTTTTTTAGTGATGACTCCGTCAGAGAATGAATATTTCATCTTCGAACCCCAACGTTCTATTGTTCCTGTTTCGGCTTTTGCGCAAACGGTTGATACCATCAGGAGCGCCAAAAGCATCCATAATCGTGATGTAAGCTTTGTTGTATGCATAGTTGTAAGAGTTGGTTTGTTTTCGAATGTTTGTTGGTTATGTCTGCAAAGATACGATTAAGAGAGAACAATACAAAGAAAAAAAGCATTTTTTTCATTTATTGTCGAACGGAAGTATCTTCGGCGAAGCCAAAGTAAAGATTAAGTGAGAACAATACAAAGAAAAAAAGCATTTTTTTCATTTATTGTCGAACGGAAGTATCTTCGGCGAAGCCAAAGTAAAGATTAAGTGAGAACAATACAAAAGGGAAAAAGAATTTTTAACTTTTTATTGTCGAGCGGAAGTATCTTCGGCGAAGCCAAAGTAAAGAATAAGCGAGGACAATACAAAGAAAAAAAGATTTTTTTATGTCCTATTTTTTGATATGATACATTAGGCGAATTGGTTATGTAAAAATATTTCATTGCTATTTGTGGGGCTGTATTTCGTGTTTCAAAAGCTATGCTTTTGCCTCTCAAAAGGTATCCTTTTGTTGTCCAAAAGCTATGCTTTCGTTCGATGAAACCATAGGTTTTGTCAGCCTTACGCGATATTTTTAAAATCCGACTTTTAAGTCACTCGTTCTGAGACACTTACGCTTTCGTCCGTTTGCAGGATTCTTCTTTAATACACATTTACATCAATTTTAAATGTAAAGATTATTCAAAGTAAGCGTTGCAGCGTTGCAGTTGTTGCAGTTCTTTTCTGGCAGACATTTGAAGATATTGTCGATGTCAGATGTCAGATGTCAGTTTTTATAGAAGGTGTTGACAGTTGACAGTTGACAGTTTTTTTTTCATGCAAAAGGGGATGGTAAAGTTGATTTGAAATTGAAATTAAAATAGGTATATTTAATAATATTTTATAATATAATAATTTTATTTATAATATATAATAATATTATATATTATAAATAGCTTCTAAATTGGTTTAGAGTTTGCAGGCTTAAAATAAAACTGACATCTGACATCTGACATCGAACCACTCAAAATAAAAACTGTCAACTGTGAACTGTCAACACTCAGGCATTTTCCTTTCCTGAATAGATCATCGAATTTAACTGCAACAACTGCAACGCTGCAACGCTGCAACGCTTTCGTTCGACATGTGCGCAAATTTGCGCTTACGTCCCCCAGTATCATAACTTACGGTACGGACTGAGGGAAATTTTTCCCTTACGTTCCTGATACTGGCTTTACGACAGGCATATTGTAAAGAAAGCGGAAAAGTCACATTATTTTTCGTAGAAAAATAGGTGGAAACGTTTGTTTTATCAAATTATTTTTGTACCTTTGTACACAGTTAACTAATACATTATAAATACTAGACAATCTATGCAAATGACAAAGACAATCACAAGGATATGGATGCTGATAGCGCTGCTGCTGGTGGCGACGGCGGCAGGTGCACAAAACGTTATAAATCTGAAGAGTCATCCTCATTGGGAGTGTGAATATGAGTTGGATACGAAAGTGTCTTTTTCGGGTGCAAATGCCGTGGAAACAGGGGATATGAAAGGACCAGAACTATCGTATCGCGTTTATGAAGCCGATTTGAATCCAGGTGGAACCCTGAATATCAAAACTGTATCACAGTGTCTGACAAGAGGTGATCACAAGGCGGCTAAGTATAAAGCTGAAATTTCTCTGCAATTTTTCAAAGAAGATACCAGTTCTCCATTGGGAAAAAGAATCGTTAATGGTGGTGGAAAGAAGACGGCGGACTCAAAAGTGCTGAGTATCTCTTGCAAAGTACCGAAAGAGGCTGATATAGCCAAGGTAACTGTCTCGGTTGACGGTCCTATGGCAAGAGTTGGTACTATCCTACATCTTACCTACAAGCGTCCCGGAATGCGCAGTGGTCAGTCAAAGAATAGCGGGAACGCCAACAAGCAAACCTCAACTTCCAAACGTCCCTCATGGTGGAAGGAAAGGGAGCCGGAACCCATATCACGTTGTGATCACCCCTTAAGCGGGATCTCGATAAATGATTTATGTGGAGAAGTGAGCGTAAGGTGTAATGATGACGAGGACGATTCATACGAGTTTGCAGAATTAGATGGTCTTATCCGCGAAGAAGACCGCATCAGAACCAAGGAAGAGTCAGAGGTCCTCTTGGGACTGGAGGATATGAATACGTATCTCATCCGACCTAATTCAATTGTCGTTATACGTACAGAAAAAAACAATGTCACTAAGCTTGAAATGATTGTAGGCAGTATTTGGGCGAATATCAAGAAGATGGCTGAAGGAAAGACCATAGAATTGGAGATGAGTCATTGTGTTTCTGGCATCAAAGGCACCATCGTTGCCTTCGAGGAAACGGGTAAGGAGTCGCGGGTGTATCTCTTTGCCGGCAAGGTGGAGGTAACGGGGAAGGCGTCGAAGAAGAAGACGATGCTGAAGGCTGGACAGGCCTCCATCGTGGGCAGCGATGGCAAGATAAAGGTAAAGAAGTTCGATATCGAGAAAGGTGCCAAGAAGTTCGGCATCCCGATGAAAGATATCAAGAACCACTATTCGAACACGCCAACAACGTCGTCGTCGAAGGGTTCCTCTACCAAAGTTTCTTCGTCAGGCTCTATATCGGAAAAGGTACAGAAGCGCTATGCGATGCAGCGCGGTGTCATTAAATACAAGTACGCGAAGGGCAAGCAGACGGGCGAAATCATACGTACATTCGACAGTTACGGTCACTATGAGCGTGTGGCGTCGAAGATCAAAGGCTCATCGGCAACTTCGCTGAATATCTATCGCGGCGAGAAAGCCTACAAGGTGGACACGAAAGCCAAGACTGTGACGCAGAGCAAGCACGAGGCCATCAACTTCCTGAACATCACGGAGGCGGAACTCTCGAAGCACAAGCTGAAAAAGAAAGGTACTGCCACTGTTGCCGGCAAGCAATGCGTGGTCTATGGAAACGCCAACGAGGACTACTACGTCTGGCAAGGCATCACGCTGAAAAAGGTCGTGAACTCGAAGGACGGCAAGATTGTCTCCGAAGCTGTCTCCATCACCCAGCCCGCGAAGATTGATGCCAACAAGTTCAAAGTCCCCAGCAACTATACGTTGAAGTGATATGTTACGTGATTAGCATCACAAGATTCCCTCTTTTTAATTCACAATGAGAAAAGGTATGAATATATAATTCTATGTTTTTTGTTAAACTGACGATACAAGAGGTGAAGTGACGTTCGAAAATAAAAATAAATCCTTATTTTGCTCGCTTAATCGATTATTTGTACTATCTTTGTCGCCATTATCTAAGTAATGGAACGGGAAAAGCAGATATATAAGGTGACGCTGATGGGCAGTGTGGGAAATCTGGCATTGCTCATCTTCAAGCTGATTGCTGGGGTGGTAGGGCACAGCTCGGCGATGATTGCTGATGCCGTGCACTCTCTGTCTGACTTCGTGACCGATATCGTCGTGTTGATATTTGTGAGAATCAGCGTGAAGCCACAAGATGCCTCCCACGATTATGGGCACGGGAAGTTTGAAACGATTGCCACGTTCCTGGTAGGGCTGGCGCTGATGATGGCAGCTGTCGGTATTATCGTACCAGGTGTGCAAAAACTCATCCTATGGTGGAACGGAGCCGACTTGGCGGCTCCTGGATGGATTGCCTTATGGGCAGCTCTGGTGTCGATTGCCGTCAAGGAGTTGCTTTATCAGATGACGGTACGAAAAGGGAAAGCGCTGAATTCGCAGTTGATGGTGGCGAATGCGTGGCATCATCGCAGCGATGCCCTCTCTTCTGTGGGTGCAGCAATCGGTATTGGAGGCGCTATCTGGTTAGGACAACGCTGGACGATGCTCGATCCGTTGGCTTCTGTCGTCGTAGGATTGATGTTGATAAAAGTGGTCTGGGATTTGCTGAAGACGAGTATGAACGAACTGACGGAAGGGTCTTTGTCTGAAGAAACAGAACGGGAAATCATGGAAATCATCACAGCTGTCCCAGGCATACAACAGCCCCATAATCTCCGTACACGCCGCATCGGCAACCGCATAGCCATTGAAGCTCATATCCGGATGGACGGCAGTATGTCTCTCAACGAGGCACATGAACAGGCTACGGCTGTGGAACGGAAACTGAAAGAGCGCTTTGGTAGTAGCACTTATGTGTCGATTCACATGGAACCGATAGGGACCCCCCACTGACTCCCCCAAGGGGGGAGAAGAAAGACCCCCCGCTGACTCCCTTTAACTAAAATCTTCACGTTCGAGAAAAGAAAATTTTTCTTTTCTTCTCACTTACCCAGTTTTTTTTGTATCTTTGCAGAGTTTTAAAAAGATGGAAATGAATACGGACAAGAATATCATTATGGAAGAGGAGTTGACAGAGCCTGTTGTTGAGGCGATGGATGCAGATGACTCGTCTGAACAGGAGGCTGTGGCGGTTGAAGCGCCCCAACAGGTGGAGCTGCGCACAGATGGATTGATCAAACGCTATGGTAAGCGTACGGTGGTCAATGGTGTCAGCTTCAACGTCAAACAAGGTGAGATCGTAGGTTTGCTGGGACCAAACGGAGCCGGCAAGACCACCTCTTTCTACATGACGACCGGTTTGGTGGTGCCTAACGGTGGACACGTCTATCTGAACGATGAGGAGATTACCACCTATCCTGTATATAAGCGTGCTCGTGCCGGCATCGGCTACTTGCCTCAGGAGGCATCCGTCTTCCGCAAGATGAGTGTCGAAGACAATATCATGTCGGTATTGGAGATGCGCAAGGAACTGAACAAGGAACAGCGCAAGGACCAACTGGAGAAACTGTTGGCAGAGTTCCGTTTGAACAAGGTGCGCAAGAACAATGGTGACCAGTTGTCGGGTGGTGAGCGCCGTCGTACTGAGATTGCCCGCTGCCTGGCTATCGACCCGAAGTTCATCATGCTCGATGAACCTTTTGCCGGAGTCGATCCGATTGCCGTTGAAGACATCCAGCATATCGTCTGGCATTTGAAATACCTTAATATCGGTATTCTGATTACTGACCACAACGTGCATGAGACGCTGAACATCACCGATCGTGCCTATCTGCTGTTTGAAGGTAAAATTCTGTTTCAGGGCAAACCCGAAGAACTGGCACAGAACCCGATTGTCAGGGAGAAATACCTCGGCTCGAACTTCGTGCTGCAAAAGAAGGATTTTCAAGAAAGGGAATGAGGGAGTAAACTCGCTTCGCTCGTGGGAGTTAAAAAGGGAGTTAAAATGGAAGTTAACTCGCTTTGCTCGTGGACGTCAGGAATAAGTAGTAGGAGAAGCTATCGTCCTGCACGAAGTGCATAACTCCCTAGGCCGCAGGCCTATAACTCCCCATTTAACTTCCCATTTAACTCCCGATAGTAAAGAATTAAAAATAAAGATATGATGAAACAAAAACTTTTGACGAGCTTATTTCTGTCACTTGTGCTGTCGCTGACAGCGCAGGCGCAGGCAACGCTGACCGTAGCGCAAGACGGTTCTGGTGACTATACGACTATCCAGGCAGCAATCGATGCTGTTGCAGAAGGTACGGAAGCAACGATAACAATCAAGGCTGGTACCTACAATGGAATGGTGAAAATCGGAAAACGTACCCAGGCTTCAACGAAGAAAATATCGCTGATAGGCGAGGGGATGGACAAGACCATTATCACCGCTGCCAACGGCAAGAATACAATCGGTAACGGAAAGGATGTTCGCGACTATGCCACATTAGGAATCTTTGCACCTGATTTCTATGCCCAGGACCTCTGCGTTCAGAATACAGGTGGGGCAGCTGCTGGTCAGGCATTGGCCGTTCATGTCGATGGCGACCGTGCCACCTTTTATCGTTGTAAGATAGCAGGTTATCAGGATACCCATCGCACCAAGAAGGAGACGCGCAGCTATTATAAAGAATGTGTCATCGAGGGGCGTACCGACTTTATCTATGCTGGCGGCACCTGCTGGTTTGAACGCTGTACGTTGAACTGCGTGGGTAGCGGATACATCACGGCGCCAGAAGATATTACGGTTTATACCACCGCCGAAGACAACTCGAAGATATGGCTGGGCTTTATCTTCAACAACTGTACGGTAACAAAAGCCGATGGCGTTTCTGCTAACAGCGTAGCCTTAGGTCGTTGCTGGGGTGCAGAGAAATGTGGCAGCATGTTCTTGAACTGTCAGCTGAACAACGTCATCAAGGCTGCAGGCTGGGAAACGATGGGCGGCAATGACGGAGAAAATTCGTATTACGCTGAATACAAAAGTAAGAATGGTGACGCGTTGGCCGATGTGTCGAACCGTATCAGTTGGAGTCATCAGCTGAAGGAAGCCGATTATGAGAAGGTGAACACATGGGCGAAGGTAGATGCAGCCTATCGTGCCATCAAGACATCGGCTGCAGCTTTCGACCCAGAGACAGTGATAGCATCCCATGAAAAGACCACTGCAGACGACTATACCGATATCGAAGAAGGAAAGCTCTTGGCCTTCCCGACAGCTCGCGGTTTCGGTAAATATGTGTCTGGCGGTCGTGGTGGCAAGGTGGTGGAAGTAACCAATCTCGATGATAATCCTTCCAACCCTTCTGAAGGCTCGTTGCGCTGGGCGTTGACTCAGGCAGGCAAGGAGAATGCTACTATTGTGTTCAAGGTGAGTGGTGTAATCAAACTCCAGCCGAATGCTCAAAAGAAACGTGAACTTCGTGCCGGTTTGAAGAATGTGACCATTGCCGGACAGACGGCTCCTGGCGAGGGAATCTTGATTCGTGGCGGTAAGGTGAACCTGGGTGGTTCGAATAATGTCATCATCAGAAACCTGCGTTTCCGCATCGGTGACATCGATGAGGCAGATCTGGCAAAGGAAACAGACAGTCGTTTTATTGCCGGTGCAGGATTGGGTATCGAGAATGCTTCGAATATCATTATCGACCATAGCTGTTTCGGATGGAGCGGTGAAGAGAATATGACGATGTATGACAACCACTTTACCACCGTTCAGTGGTGTATCGTACACGAAGGACTCTATGATGCAGGCCATCAGAAAGGAAACCGAAGCTATGCCTGTCAGTGGGGCGGCTCGCCTGCAACCTATCATCATAATCTATTGGCACATAACTACAACCGTAGTGCCCGTTTGAATGGTGCCAGCAGCGAGACCGAAGACCGCAATGTGTTCATGGAGTATTTGAACAACGTCAACTATAACTGGGGCAAGAAGAATTCCTGCTACGGTGGTGAGAACGAGGCAGGCACCTACAGTTCACATGAGTGCAATTTCGTGGGCAACTACTATAAGCCTGGTCCCAGCACACCGAGTTCCAACTATTTCATGGAATTATCCAAGGCGCGTAACAATAAAACCCTGAACGAAAATCCTTCAAGGTGGTATTTCGCCGACAATGTGATGGAGGGCAATACTTCGGCCACGAACAACAATTGGTCGGCAATCAACAATGCCACCCAGGTATATACTGTAGAAGGAATGAAGTCGGCGGAATGGATTTATCCCTCACCTGATTACACCCGACTGGAAAAATGTAAGATTGACGACTACGATAAATACAAGACGCCCGTCGAGACGGCCGAACAAGCATACAAGCATGTATTGGCGAAGGCAGGCACCATCAATCGTGATGCCACAGAGCAGCGTATCGTTGATGAGGTGCGCAACAAGCAGGCACAATTTAAGGGGACGACACTGAACAAGGCAGGCTTTATTGACAGTCCTGCTGATGCAGAAGGCTGGCCTACATACGCAGCAGCCACCGCCTACACCGACAACGATCACGATGGCATGGATGATGCCTGGGAGACTGCCAACGGTTTTGATCCGATGAATGCCGACGACCGCAATGTGATTGCATCAAAAGAAGGTTATACCGCATTAGAAGTTTTCCTGAACAGTCTGATGGGTGAGAAAATAGCCATCATCGCCACAGGCATCCAGGATCTTACTTTCGACGAAACGCTGAAAGATACTACCATCTATACGCTCAACGGCGTGAAGGTGAGCAGGATGCAGGGTGCAGGCGTTTATATCGTTCGCGAGACCTATGCCGACAACAGCGTGAAAACGCGCAAGGTGTTGTGGAGATAGTGAATAAAATCAAATTTTCAAGCTCAATATTAGGTAATTACATAAATAATCCGTAACTTTGCACCCCAATTTTGAAAGGAAATAATAAAACATATAGAAAGAAAAGATGAAAGTAACATTTGAAAATCCAGACAAGATCAATGGTTTGATGACAATGACCGTTGAAGAGGCTGATTACAAAGAGGAGGTCGAGAAGACCCTCAAGAACTATCGCAAGCGTGCCAATATTCCCGGTTTCCGTCAGGGACAGGTGCCTATGGCACTGATTAAGCGCCAGTATGGTGCCAGCGTGAAGATGGATGTCATCAACAAATTGCTGGGTGAGAACCTGCAGAAGTATGTTGTTGATAACAAAATCCAGATGCTCGGTCAGCCGATGGCAGCAGAAGGACAGGAGGCTGTTGACCTCGAAGGTGAGGCTCCATACGTATTCAAGTTTGACATTGCTGTGGCTCCTGAGTTCAAAATCGAATTGAACAATACGGATAAAGTCACCTATTATAATATTAAGGTGGACGACAAACTGATCGACCAGCAGGTTGATATGTTTACCAGCCGTGCAGGACATTACGAAAAAGCAGAAAACTATGATCCTGAGCAGCGCGATATGCTGAAAGGCGACCTGCGAGAGTTAGACGAGAAAGGTAACACCCTTGAAGGAGGTATCGAAGTAGAGGCAGCAGTACTGATGCCACAGTATATCAAGGAAGAGACTCAGAAGAAACTCTTCGACGGAGCCAAACTCGGTGACATCATCACCTGGAACCCCCGCAAGGCTTATCCGGAAAGTGATGTAGAGGTGAGTGCCCTGCTGAAAATCGACAAGGAGCAGGTGGCTGAGCACACTGGCGACTTCTCTTATCAGATTACAGAAATCTCTCGCTTCGTGAAGGCTGAGGTTAACAAGGAACTCTTCGACAGCATTTATGGTGAGGCTGCAGGTATCAAAGACGAAAAGCAGTTCCGTGAGACCATCGCCAAGGGTCTGGAGGCTCAGCTGGAAAGTGATTCCGATTTCAAGTTCATGCAGGATGTACGCAAGTATGCAGAAGACAAAGTTGGTGAACTGACCTTCCCAGAGGCTCTGCTGAAGCGCATGATGATTCAGAACAACCAGGACAAGGGCGAGGAGTATGTAGAGAAGAACTTCGAGGGCAGCATCAAGGAGTTGAAGTGGCACCTGATTCGTGAGCAGTTGGCTGAGGCCAACGGCGTAAAGGTTGAGGATGCCGACGTCAAGGACGCTGCCAAGGAGATGGCTCGTGCACAGTTTGCCCAGTATGGTATGAACAATGTACCTGATGAGTATATCGAAAACTACGCCAACGAGATGTTGAAGAAGCGTGAAACCGTTGACAATCTCGTAGAGCGTGCTATCGACCGTAAACTCACATTGGCATTGAAAAACGTAGTCAAACTGACCAAGAAGAGCATCTCTCTTGATGACTTCAACAAGAAGATGAGCGAATAAAAATAGATTTTTTGAAAAAAAACTTCTATTTCGTTAGAGGTTATCGACTTTTTTTCTTAACTTTGCATAAGACAAGTAAGGAAATAGGCCGATAGCCTCTCTTTTTTTAATAGAAAGGAAACAGAAATGAACGATTTTAGAAAGTATGCTACACAGCATTTGGGAATGAACAGTATGGTATTGGACGGCGTCATCAGTTCGCAGGCTCAATACCTGAATCCGTATATCTTGGAAGAACGACAGTTGAATGTCACACAGATGGACGTCTTCTCACGACTGATGATGGACCGCATTATCTTCCTGGGAACACAAATCGATGACTATACTGCCAACACCCTGCAGGCACAGCTCCTGTATCTCGACTCTGTAGATCCTGGGAAAGATATCTCCATCTATATCAACAGCCCTGGCGGAAGTGTAACGGCTGGCTTGGGTATCTACGATACCATGCAGTTTATCAGTAGTGATGTGGCCACGATCTGTACAGGTATGGCTGCATCGATGGCAGCCGTGCTGTTAGTCAGTGGTCAGGAAGGCAAACGCTCAGCGCTCACTCATAGCCGTGTGATGATTCACCAGCCGTTAGGTGGTGTGCAGGGACAGGCTTCTGACATCGAAATTGAAGCAAAAGAGATTCAGAAGTTCAAGAAAGAACTCTATACCATCATCTCCAACCACTCGCATACACCCTATGAGAAAGTATGGCAAGATAGTGACCGTAACTATTGGATGAACGCTGAGGAGGCTAAAGAGTACGGAATGATTGATACGATATTAATGAGGAAGAAGTAAAACAGATGACAAGAAGTAAATGTAGCTTTTGTGGCAGAGACGACCGCGAGGTAAAGATGTTGATATCGGGACTCAACGGATATATCTGTAATGAATGTGCGGAGCAGGCTTACCGCATCGTCCAGGAGAATCTGGCTGCAGAATCGAAGAAAAAGGGGAAGGCAAGTGGCAAGTTCGGCAAAGTGCCCAAACCCAAGGAGATCAAAGCCTATCTGGATCAGTATGTCATTGGACAAGATGATGCGAAGCGGTTCCTCTCGGTATCGGTATATAATCATTACAAACGACTGCAACAGCCACAGGATGCCGATGGTGTGGAAATTGAAAAGAGCAACATCATCATGGTAGGCTCTACGGGTACGGGCAAGACACTTTTGGCTCGTACGATAGCCAAACTGCTTGATGTACCTTTTACGATTGTCGATGCAACGGTGTTTACCGAGGCGGGATATGTGGGCGAAGATGTTGAGAGCATCCTTTCTCGTCTGTTGCAAGTGGCCGATTATAATGTGGAGGAAGCACAACGCGGAATCGTTTTCATCGATGAAATCGACAAAATTGCCCGCAAGAGCGATAACCCCAGCATTACTCGCGATGTGAGTGGTGAGGGTGTACAGCAAGGACTCCTGAAACTGCTGGAGGGAACGATGGTGAACGTGCCGCCGAAGGGTGGCCGCAAGCATCCTGACCAGGATTATATCCATCTCGACACACGAAATATCCTGTTTATCTGTGGTGGTGCCTTTGATGGTATCGAACGGAAGATAGCACAACGTATGAATACCCATGTGGTGGGCTATAATTCAGTGCAGAATGTCAGGAATATTGATAAAAACAATCTGATGAAATATATCGTTCCGCAGGACTTGAAGTCTTTTGGACTCATTCCTGAAATTATCGGACGACTGCCTGTGCTCACCTATCTGAATCCGTTAGATAGGGACGCGTTGCGCAGAATCCTTGTGGAGCCAAAGAACTCCATTGTTAAACAGTATGAGAAACTGTTTAAGATGGACGGCATCAAACTGACATTCACACAGGAAACACTCGACTTCTTAGTCGATAAAGCTGTGGAATACAAACTGGGAGCACGCGGATTGCGCTCTATTGTCGAAAGTGTGATGATGGATGCAATGTTCGAAATTCCTTCTCAACGCAAGAAGACGTTCGAGGTAACACTCGACTATGCAAAGAAAGAACTGGAGAAATCATATCTGGAAAAACTGGATATCGCATAACGATAGAACAAATAAACCTTATTGATATCTTTACGGGACACAAGTCAACCTAACTGAAAATCTTATGGCGACAGAAGTCAATCTAATTGAAAAACTCAAACATTATTTCGGCTTTGACAAGTTCAAAGGCGACCAGGAAGCCATTGTCAGAAACGTACTTGCTGGCAATGACTCATTCGTACTGATGCCCACTGGAGGCGGCAAGAGTCTGTGTTACCAGCTACCTTCACTCATTATGGATGGTACGGCAATCGTCGTATCGCCGCTCATCGCGTTGATGAAAAACCAGGTGGATGTCATCAATGGTATGAGCGAGGAGGAGGGCGTAGCCCATTACCTGAACTCCTCGTTGAACAAAGCAGCCATCGATCAAGTGAAAGAGGACATCATGACAGGTCGTACAAAATTGTTGTATGTGGCCCCGGAGTCGTTGAATAAGGAGGAGAATATTGAGTTTTTCAAAAAAGTAAAGATTTCTTTCTATGCCATTGATGAGGCTCACTGTATCTCAGAGTGGGGACATGATTTCCGACCTGAATACCGTAAGATTCGTCATGCGGTTGACGAGATAGGGGATGCACCCATCATCGCGCTGACGGCAACGGCAACAGACAAGGTGCGCACAGATATCAAACGCAGCTTGGGTATCGACGACGCACCAGAATACAAGAGTTCATTCAACCGCCCGAACTTGTATTACGAGGTACGCCCCAAGACGAAAGAGATAGACAAACAGATTATCATGTTCATCCGTCAGAACCCAGGCAAGAGCGGTATCGTCTATTGTCTGTCGCGAAAGAAAGTGGAGGAACTGGCTGCCGTGTTGAGAGCCAACGATATCAAGGCTGCTCCCTATCATGCCGGCCTTGACTCAGCGACTCGCTCAGAGACACAGGATGACTTCCTGATGGAGAAAATCGATGTCATCGTAGCCACGATAGCTTTCGGCATGGGTATCGACAAACCGGATGTACGTTTTGTCATCCACTACGATATCCCGAAAAGTCTGGAAGGATACTATCAGGAAACGGGACGTGCCGGCCGTGATGGAGGTGAAGGAAAATGTATTGCGTTCTACTCCAGCAAGGATTTGAAGAAACTGGAGAAATTCATGGAAGGAAAACCTGTTGCAGAACAGGATATCGGTCGTCAGCTGTTGCAGGAGACGGCTGCCTATGCGGAGTCTTCTGTATGCAGACGCAAGATGCTCCTCCATTATTTCGGTGAGGAATATAAAGAAGATAACTGTCATAACTGTGACAATTGCTTGCATCCGAAGACGAAGGTGGAGGCACAGACGGCTCTCACCATCGTTTTACAGGCGGTACTTGCCGTAAAGGAAAACTTCCGTCAGGAATACATTATCGATTTTGTCAAGGGACGAGGTACAGATGATATCGTGTCGCATAAACATGATCAGTTGGAAGATTTCGGCAGTGGTGCCGATGAGGATGAACACATCTGGAATCCGGTCATCCGTCAGGCTTTAATCGCAGGATTGCTGAAGAAGGATGTAGAGAACTACGGACTGCTGAAAGTTACGGCGGCAGGCAAGCGGTTCCTGAAAGCCCCCCATTCGTTTATGATCGTTATGGATAATGAGTTCAGGGATGAGGATGACGAAGAGAGCCACGAGGGTGCCTCCTCTGCACTCGACCCAGAGCTGTTTGCCATGCTGAAGGATTTGCGGAAGAAGATGGCTCACAAACTGAATGTGCCGCCGTATGTCATTTTCCAAGACCCGTCGCTGGAACAAATGGCCACCATGTACCCGATTACAATGCAGGAACTGCAGCAGATACAGGGTGTCGGCGCAGGAAAGGCGAAACGATATGGCAAGGAGTTCTGTGAACTCATCAAGCAGCATTGTGAGGAGAACGACATCGATCGACCGGAAGAGTTGCGTGTTCGTACGGTAGCGAAAAACTCCATCCAAAAGGTGAAAATCATCCAATGCATCGACCGTCAGATTCCTCTTGACGACATTGCGACTGCAGAAGGGTTAGACTTTGATGACCTGCTCACCAAGGTTGAGGAGATTGTCTATAGCGGCACCCGTCTGAATATCGACTATTTCATCGAAGATGTGGTTGATGAAGACCATGTTGACGAAATATACGACTATTTCTGTGACAGTGTGACAGACGATTTGGAAACGGCACTCCAAGAATTAGGTAGCGAGTATTCTGAGGACGAAGTGCGACTGATACGTGTCAAGTTCCTGTCGGAGATGGCTAACTGATCGAGCCGTTTTCACGTTAAATCGTATTAATAAGGTGAGAAAATCGCAAAAAGCGGTGGCAGTGTGGAAATTTATTGCTAAATTTGCACGCAATAAATTTTAAGGTAATTATATGTCATCATTTGTTGCAGATAAAATTGTGATGGACGGTCTCACATTCGACGACGTCCTGCTTATCCCAGCGTATTCAGAAGTACTGCCGAAAACGGTAGAGTTGAAAACAAAGTTTTCTCGTCGCATCGACTTGAACATTCCTTTTGTCACAGCCGCTATGGATACTGTGACGGAATCGGAAATGGCAATCGCTATTGCCCGTGAGGGAGGTATTGGTGTGATCCATAAAAACATGTCCATCGAGGAACAGGCTCGGCAGGTGGCTATTGTGAAACGAGCTGAGAATGGTATGATCTACGACCCGGTGACCATACGTTGTGGACGTACGGTGAAAGATGCCTTGGATATGATGAGCGATTATCATATCGGAGGTATCCCCGTTGTTGACGAAGACAACCATCTGGTGGGTATCGTTACCAACCGCGACCTGCGCTTCGAACGCCATCTGGATAAGAAAATTGATGAGGTGATGACATCAGAGAATTTGGTGACGACCCACCAACAGACAGATTTGACGGCCGCTGCACAGATTCTGCAGGAGAACAAGATTGAGAAACTCCCTGTTGTGGATAAGGGCAACCACCTCGTTGGACTGATTACCTATAAGGATATCACAAAAGCAAAAGACAAACCGATGGCATGCAAAGACGAGAAAGGTCGTCTGCGCGTAGCTGCCGGTGTGGGCGTTACTGCCGACACGTTAGAGCGTGCTGAGGCATTGGTGAATGCTGGTGCTGATGCCATCGTCATCGATACGGCACACGGTCACTCGAAGGGTGTCATCGAAAAACTTGTAGAAGTGAAGGCAGCATTCCCACAGGTTGATATCGTGGTGGGTAATGTGGCTACAGGTGCAGCAGCCAAACTGTTGGTAGAGAATGGAGCTGATGCCATCAAAGTGGGTATCGGTCCGGGTAGTATCTGTACCACTCGTATTGTTGCTGGTGTGGGCGTTCCTCAGTTGAGTGCTGTCTATGATGTGTATAGTGCTTTGCAAGGAACAGGCGTTCCCCTGATTGCCGATGGTGGCTTGCGCTATTCCGGCGATATCGTGAAGGCTATAGCAGCCGGTGGCAGTTGTGTGATGATCGGTTCGCTGGTAGCAGGCACGGAGGAAAGTCCTGGCGATACGATTATCTTCAACGGACGTAAGTTCAAGAGTTATCGTGGTATGGGTTCTCTGGAGGCTATGGAGAACGGGTCGAAAGACCGCTACTTCCAGTCTGGTACGAAGGATGTGAAGAAGCTTGTTCCGGAAGGAATCGCCGGACGTGTACCTTACAAGGGAACCGTACAGGAGGTTATCTATCAGCTCGTCGGCGGTTTGCGCTCAGGTATGGGCTATTGTGGCGCCAATACCATCGATGCACTGCACGATGCGAAGTTCGTGCGTATCACCAATGCAGGTGTAATGGAGAGCCATCCGCACGACATTACCATCACCAGTGAAGCTCCAAATTACTCAAGGCCGGAATAAAAAAGAAAAAAGATGAAGATAAAGACAATCTTAGCTGCCTTGTTGCTTGGTGCAACAGCAGTACAGGCTCAGACACAGAACGATCCCGTCATCATGACAATCAACGGGCAGCCTGTTACTCGTTCAGAGTTTGAATATTCCTATAACAAGAACAATACCGATGGTGTCATCGATAAAAAGAGCATCGATGAATACGTTGATCTGTTTGTCAACTACAAGCTCAAGGTACAGGCAGCTCTTGATGCACAGCTCGACACACTCTCCTCTTTCAAAAAGGAGTTTGCCACTTATCGCGATCAGCAGATTCGTCCTTCGTTGGTAACAGATGCTGATGTAGAGAAAGAGGCAAGGGACTATTACGATAATCTGGTGAAGCAGATTGGTCCGAAGGGATTGTTTACCTGCTCGCACATCCTCATCCTTGCTTCACCTGATGCTGAGGAGGCTGTCCGCGAAGCAGCAAAGAATCGTATTGACTCTGTCTATACGGTTATTACCAATGGTGCCGATTTCGCAGAAGTTGCCAAGAATGTGTCGCAAGACCCAGGCTCTGCGAAAAATGGCGGAAGACTTCCGCTGGCCACAAAGGGTTATTTCTTCAAGGAATTTGAAGATGCAGCACTGGCCTTGAAGGATGGCGAGATTTCTAAGCCGATTCTCTCTCCGGTGGGCTATCACATCATCCGCATGGAAGGTCGTCAGGATGTGGAACCATACGACACGCTGGGACCACGTATCGTCCGATACCTGGAATCTCGTGGCGTTCGTGATAAGATCGTCGATGAAAAGATAGCTGCCGAGGTAGCAGCCAGCAACGGTGCGCTGACGGCAGAAACCTATATGGATCAGCTCTCTGCTGAAAAAGAGGCTCAAGACCCGGAACTGAAAAACTTGATTCGCGAATATCACGATGGATTGCTGTTGTTTGAAGTCTGCAACCGCGAGGTATGGGAGAAGGCAGCTCAAGACGAAGCAGGTCTGGCGCAGTATTTCAAGCAGAACAAGAAGAAATACAAGTGGGATGCACCCCGTTTCAAAGGTATCTCTTATCATGTGAAAGATGCCAAGGATGTGGCTGCTGTTCGCAACTGTGTGAAAAAACTGCCGTTCGACCAGTGGACAGAGAAACTGCGTACAGAGTTCAACAATGATTCTATCATCCGTATTCGCGTGAAGAAGGGTATCTTCAAAGAGGGTGATGATGCACTTGTCGATAATAAGATCTTCAAGAAGGACACAACGGTGACCGAGATGAAGGATTATCCCTTCTCAGCTACCTACGGAAAGAAGCTGAAGGCTCCAGAGGATTATACCGATGTGCGTGGTCTGGTGACTGCCGACTATCAGGAACTCCTGGAGAAAGCATGGGTAGATGAGTTGCGCAAGAAGTACACGGTAGTTGTCAACAAGGATGTGCTAGCAACTGTCAACAAGCATGATTAATCAAATGTTTATGAAGAACAGACACTATAGAACAGGTGCGATTCTCGCTGTCGCCCTCCTGACGATGACAATCGCTGTCGCCCGTACAGGAAGGATGGGCAGAGCTGTGATGATGCCAACAGATTCGGTGGTTCCATCGGCAGAAGACGCAAAGAAAAGCATCATTGATGAAGTCATCTGGGTGGTTGGCGACGAGGCCATCCTGAAGTCTGATGTGGAAGCACTACGACTACAGGGTGAGGCTGAGGGTATGAAATGGGATTCCAACCCTGATGCTAAATTGGTTGAACAGTTAGCCATTCAGAAACTCTTCCTGCATCAGGCAGCACTCGATAGTATCGAGGTCACAGAGTCGGAGATTGCCGAGGGAGTGGAAGAACGTATCAACTACTGGATCAGTCTGCCGCAGATTGGAACGCGCGAACGTCTGGAGGCTTACCAGAAAAAGAGTATTGCCCAGATGCGCCTCGATATGCACGACGAGTACAAGAACCAGATGCTTACGCAGCGTATGCAACAGAAACTGGTCGAGGATATCAAGATTACTCCTGCAGAGGTGCGTGCCTATTTCAAAGATATGCCTGCCGACAGTCTGCCGCTGATTCCAACAATGGTAGAGGTGGAAATCATCACGATGGCTCCGCGTGTAGAGCAGGAGGAGATCAACCGCGTGAAAAACGAATTGCGTGATTATACGGAGCGTGTAACAAACGGAACAACCTCGTTTGCTACTTTGGCACGTATGTATTCCGAAGACCCAGGTTCAGCCCGTCAGGGTGGTGAGTTGGGTTATATGGGCCGTGGTGTCCTTGACCCCACCTTTGCAGGTGTGGCTTTCAACCTGACCGATCCGAAGAAGATTTCCAAGATTGTGGAAACAGAGTTCGGCTTTCATATTATCCAGTTGATAGACCGTCGTGGCGACAGAATCAACGTGCGGCATATCCTTCTCAAACCCAAGATTTCTGCTGATGCTGTTGCGAAGACGGAAGCTCGTCTCGACTCTGTTGCGAATGATATCCGTGCAGGAAAGTTTACGTTTGAGGCTGCAGCATCCGTTATCTCTGATGATAAGGATACGAAAAATAACAATGGTCTGATGGCCAATTCGTTGAACAATGTCCGCACATCGCGTTTCGCCATGCGACAGTTGCCTACCGAAGTAGCTCGCGTGGTCGATACGTTGCAGGTCAATCAGGTATCAGCACCATTCACAATGGTCAACAGCAAGGGTAAGATGGTTTGTGCGATTGTCAAGCTGAAGAGTCGCATCGACGAGCATCGTGCCACGATCAGCGAAGACTTCCAGGCATTGAAGGATGTTGTTCTGAATCATCGTCGTGAACAAATCCTCAACGAATGGATTGGCAAGAAGATCAAGGAAACCTACGTGCGAATGTTACCTCGCTATCGGGAATATAAATACGAATACGACGGATGGGTTAAATGACGTTGACAGCATATCATATACAGCATAGCAGGCATAGAATCATCCATTTATTGATTCTATGCTTTTTTGCCTTGCTCCTGCCCCAAGACATCCAGGCGCAGAGAGGAAAGAATGCCAAGAAGACGGAAGCAAAGGTCTATCTTGACCGTTCAAATGAGTTGTATTATGATGAGGCGAAACGTCCAGGCGTACAGATTGTCAAAGGAAATGTGGCCTTCCGCCATCTGAACAACCGCCTGACCTGCGACAGTGCTTATTTCAATCAGGAGACAAACTCCTTTGAGGCTTTCGGGCATGTGCACATGACGCATGACAATGTTTCTCTCCGTTGTGACTATGCCTATTACGACGGTTACGACCAGATGGTCAGAGCACGCTATCATGTCATGCTGACCCAGCAGGGACGGACGCTGACTTGCGACAGTCTGAACTACGACCGTAAATTCAACTACGGCTATTTCTTCGAAGGAGGAAAACTCGTCGATGGCAAGAATTCACTTGTTGCCGACTGGGGTGAGTATAATACCCAGACCCACATGGCCGACTTCTATTATAACGTGGTATTGAAAAGCCCGAAGTATCGTATTGAGACCGATACCTTGCATTATAACTCCCATACGGGTATGGCACACGTGGTGGGCGAGTCTGTGATCAACAACGAAGGCAACATCATCCATACCTCTGATGGCTACTATGATTCCAAAGGCGACCGCACACAGCTGGTCGGGCGTTCTACTGTGGTGACGAAAGATAAGAACCGCACCATCGTCGGCGACCAGTTGGACTACAATAGCAAGACGGGTATCAGTGAAGGACATGGAAATGTTGTCTATACCGATACAAAGAACAAGAATGGACTGATAGCCGACTACTGTTATTACGACGACAAGAAAGGCTATGCGTTGGTTCACGACCGTGCTGTGGCAATGGAGTTCTCAAAGGTCGATACCTTATATATGCATTCCGATACCATCCGCATGTACACCTACCATATCAATACCGACTCGATGTACCGTAAGGTATATTGTTATAATAAGGTACGCGCGTATAGGAAGGATGTACAGGCAGTATGCGACTCGTTGGTGTTCAACTCCTTGGACTCCTGCATGACGATGTATAAAGACCCGATCGTGTGGAGCGAGAACCGTCAGCTGTTGGGCGATTCCATCAAAGCCTTCCTGAATGATTCCACCATCCGGTATGCACAAATCATCGGTCAGGCGCTCTCCGTTGAACAGTTAGCCGACAAGGAACACTTCAACCAGGTGTCATCCCAAAATATGAATGCCTATTTCATTGATAGGAATGTCCGCAAGTCGGAGGCCATCTCCAATGTGCAGACCATCTATTTCGTGGAGGATGATAAAAACAAGGAACTCACGGAACTCAACTATCTGGAGGGCGACACGATGCGTATGTACTTTTCTGCGGAACGGAAGTTACAGAAGATATGGATGTCGAAACCGAATGGAACCGTTTATCCATTGACGCAGATTCCGCCCGATAAATACAAACTGCAAAATTTTGCGTGGTTCGATTATGTACGCCCGCTCAACAAAGACGATATCTTCGAGTGGAGGCCAAAGAAAGCCGGCACCGAGTTGAAGAGCCAGAACCGACGTGCGGTAACATTGCCGAAGTTGGCCAATAGCTCCAAACAGAGTATTATAAAGAAGTAATCCAATTACGCATTAAGCATTAAGCATTAAGCATTACCCATTATGACCGATATCATACAGTTACTTCCCGATTCCGTCGCCAACCAGATTGCTGCTGGCGAGGTCATCCAGCGTCCAGCTTCCGTCATCAAGGAGATGGTGGAGAACGCTGTCGATGCTGATGCGAAGACCATTCATGTACTGGTCGTCGATGCGGGCCGTACGTCTATTCAGGTGATAGACGATGGTATCGGCATGTCGGATACAGACGCACGCCTGTCTTTCGAGCGGCACGCTACTTCGAAAATCCGCAAGGCCGATGACCTCTATGCACTCCATACGATGGGTTTTCGTGGCGAGGCGTTGGCATCTATCGCTGCTGTGGCACAGATAGAACTGAAAACACGTCGCAGGAATGAGGATGTAGGCACCCATCTCACCATTGCCGGCAGTCGTTTTGTCAGTCAGGAGCCTTGCTCTTGTCCAGAGGGCAGCAACTTTGTTGTCGAGAACTTGTTCTTCAATGTTCCTGCCCGTCGCAAGTTCTTGAAGTCGAACGCAACGGAACTCAACAATATCCTGACGGCTTTCGAACGCATCGCATTGGTCTATCCGGAAATCAACTTCACACTCCATAGCAACGGCTCCGAGGTGTTCAACCTCCGTTCGGGTAGCCTGCGCCAGCGTATTGTGGATATCTTTGGCAAGCGCATCAACCAGGACCTGCTGCAGGTGGGCGTAGAAACCAGCATCTGCAAAATCAGCGGCTTTGTAGGAAAACCGGAATCCGCCAAGAAGAAAGGTGCTCATCAGTATTTCTTCGTCAACGGACGCTATATGAAGCATGCCTATTTCCATCGGGCTGTTGTCAATGCGTTCGAACGACTGGTACCCGCAGGCGAACAGGTGCCATACTTTATTTATTTCGAGGTTCCGGCAGTGGATATTGATGTCAACATCCATCCTGCCAAGACGGAAATCAAGTTTGAGAACGAACAGGCCATCTGGCAAATCCTGACGGCTGCCGTGAAAGAGGCACTCGGACGTTTCAACGATATTCCTTCCATCGATTTCGATACACAGGGGCGACCTGATATCCCTGTTTTCAATCCGGATAGTTATGCACCAGCACCGAAGATACAGTATAATCCGCAGTATAACCCCTTCAAGGAAACAACTCCCAAGCATCAGCCTGCGGTGCCGAAAAACTGGGAACAGTTATACGAGGGACTCTCGACGGCACAAACCGATGCTGTCGAAGGACAGGAACGCACGATACCCGACTTCTTCGATCCTGCCGACCGCCAGCAACATACTCAGCACGAGGACGTGATTGCGGAGAAGTCGCCCATGCACTATCAGTATAAAGGAATGTACATCATGACGGCTGTGAAATCAGGTTTGATGATGATAGACCAGCATCGCGCCCATATCCGCATCCTCTATGAGCAGTATGTGGAACAACTGAAGCATCGTAAGGCCAGTTCCCAGAAACTGCTGTTCCCTGAGATGCTGCAGGTGCCGCCGGCTTCCGTCGGATTGATGGAGAAACTGTTGCCCCAGCTCACTGATATGGGCTTCGACCTGACCGACCTGGGTAGCGGCAGCTATGCCGTCAACGGTGTGCCTGCCGGTGTGGAGGGACTCGACTATGTGCAACTGGTGACCGATATCATCGATGATGCCCGTGAGAAAGTATCTGGCACCATCGAGGAAATCCATCAGTCGTTGGCGCTGAGCCTGGCCCGTAATATGGCTATTCCATACGGACAGGTGTTGAGTAATGAGGAAATGGAGCATGTCGTCAACAGCCTGTTTGCTTGTTCCAATGTTAATTACACCCCTGACGGGAAGACCATCCTGGGCATTCTCAAGCAGCAGGAAATCGAACAATTGTTGGGATAAGAGAAGAGTTTTATACAATCCATCGACGAAAAAAACTTGTTTTTTTACAAAAAAGTCGTTTTTTTTTGAAAAAAAATGCGACGATTTAATTTTTATTATTAACTTTGCACCGAAATTGTGTGACAGACACGTTAACAAAGGCTTTTTTATTTAGATTGTTTAATAAATTAAGGTTATGAAAAAATTATTGATTGTATTGGCATTAGCCAGCGTATCTGTAGCTTCTTTCGCTCAAGAGCCGACACAGAAGTACAGTGTAGCAACTAATTCTTTCTGGAGCAACTGGTTTGTACAGGTAGGTGCTCAGTGGAATGCATTCTATTCTGGTGAGGAGCATGGCTCAGGTCTGAGCACTGCACCTTGGAAGAGTTTCCGTGGTAAACCTGAAGTAGGTATTGCTATCGGTAAGTGGTTTACTCCTGGTATCGGACTTCGTTTGAAGGCAGATGGTATTTGGGGAAAGACTGTTATTTTCAACGAAAATGGTAAGGGTAAGAGCTTCAAGTACATCAACTTGCAGTTCCAGCCAATCCTCAACCTGAGCAACCTGATCTGTGGTTACAATGAGAACCGTGTTTACAACCTCAGCGTATTCGCTGGTGGTGGCATGGGTCGTAACTTCAGCAATAACTCTTACTTCATGGGTCTGAGCGCTGGTATCTTGAACCAGTTCTATGTATCAAAGCGCGTAGCTATCAATCTCGAATTGGGTTGGAACCGTCTGGAGAATGACTTTGACGGTTTTGCAACCGGTACAGACGAGCCAGGTGGAAACCGTGGTTGGGATTCTCATGACAACTACCTCTATGCAGAGCTTGGCCTGACCTTCAACATTGGTAAGACTGGCTGGTCTAAGACTCCGGATGTAGATGCTATCAACGCACAACACCAGATGGCTATCGACGCTCTGAACGGCAAACTTCGTGACGCTCAGGCAGAGAACGATCGTCTGCGCAACATGCTGGCTAACCAGAAGCCTGCAGAGACTGTTCCTCAGTCTGTAAAGGATCTGATTGCTACTCCAGTATCTGTATTCTTCAACCTCAACAAGATCGATATCGCTTCTCAGAAAGACCTCGTAAACGTACGCGCTCTTGCTAAGTTTGCTAAGGAGAACGATCGCAACCTCCTCGTAACAGGTTATGCTGACAGCGCAACAGGTACACCTGAGCACAACCAGGAACTCTCTGAGAACCGTGCTAAGACTGTAGCAGGCGAGCTTGTTAAGATGGGTATTCCTGAAAGCAAGATCAAGACTGTTGGTAAGGGTGGTGTAGAGACTCTGTCTCCAATATCCTTCAACCGTCGTGCAACTGTTCAGGTTACAGAATAATCAGAACAACGACAAACAAAACAAAAGTGGGTGCTTGTCGCCCACTTTTTTATCGGGCGTTTAGCTCAGCTGGTTTAGAGCATCTGCCTTACAAGCAGAGGGTCGGCGGTTCGAATCCGTCAACGCCCACCAAGGGGTGTTCCCTGTGACCTTTCGAGGTTGCAGGGATTTTTTATATCCCCATTCCCATTTTCTTAAAAAAGTCCTCACTGCTCTCGTATGAATGGACGCGTCCTTCCTTAGCATCAAGCAATGACTGCTCATAGCGAGAGAGACATGTTTCTTTCATCTTCTTATCTAATTTGTTTATAAATTATTCATTTTATCATTCTTTCTCCTGCAAATTTATACTATTCCAGTGTAAAATAGCGGTAAAAACTGGCTGTTTAACAGTCGTTTGTTTTTTTTTTTTTTTGTATAGTGTTTTCGTTTGTTAAACGAAAACACGTTACTTTTGCACCCGAATTCCTAAAACAAATGACATTTTTGGATTTGAAAGAGTCTTTTTTTAAACGTTATTCACACATAGTTATTATTTAAAAAACAAAGAAATGAAAAAGAAAATTTATGAGGTGCCTGCAATACTGGTGTATAATATGAACCCAAGAGTGGCCATGCTTCAGTCATCTACCGGCGATAACGGCACCGGCGATGAAGAAGAAGGTGCCCGTTACTTTTGGTTTGACGAAGAAAACGAAGAAAACTATTAACAATCACTTTTTTATTAACGTAAAACAAACAAGCTTATGAAACAAAAACATTTGCTATCATTGCTGTTTATGTTGGCGGCTCTGCTGTCAGGCTGCTCAAGCAGCGATGATCTTTTGTCCGAGGATTTTCCCGGAGATGTTAAAACCTACACGGCGACTGTCTATGCTTCCAAGGACAGCATCGAGGGTTTGGGAGCAGTTGACGACATGAGCACCCGCGCTATCTTCGTTGGTGGCAATAGCAACGGCAGGTATGGTGTCTTGTGGGATAAAGGCGACGTTGTCCAGGTATATAAGGATGGTGCATACGCAGGGAAATTCTCCCTGGACGCTGCAGCCAATGAAAAATACCAAGGCTCTAAAGAAGCTTATCTCTCTGGAACTTTGACAGGCTCTTTTGCAGTGAACGATGATGTCAATTTGTTCCTGACACCAAAAGCAGAAGAAGACCTCTCCCGTACTTATACAGGCCAGAAAGGATCTATCTATGATGTCTCTGCCAAATTCTCCTATCAGAAAGCGACTGTCAAAGTCGACGAGGTAAATGGAAGCAACGTCAAATTGGGATTGGCAGCGATGTGGCACCGCCAGGCTTACCTCCGCTTTGTACTGACAGACCAAGCAGGCAATCGTCTGCATCCGAGCATGTTGACAATTACAACACCTGCAGGCGAAGAGTTGGTAACGGCTGTGGCTGCGGATGGAACCTGCACCTATGGCAGCAGCATCGTAATCTCTCCTGAGGCAGAAGATAATGAATACCCCGGCGAACTGTTTGTTGCACTCCTGAATAAGGGATTTACTGAAAGTGCAACCTCTGGAACCAATGGTTCTGTCACATCTTATCAGTTGACAGCAATAGTTAATGGGGAAACTTACGTGTTTCCAGGTCCCAATGAAACCCAAAATCCCATTAAAGTCAATCCGACTATCGGTAGGCTGACTAAAATCGCCCGTAAACTGACCAAGCTCTCCTCTTCAACCACTACCACCGCCACATTGGGCGATATGGATGGCCAGCAGGGCTTCGGCGATACGAACCAGGGCGCAACGCTGGGCAACATGGAAGGACAAGAAGACCTGTAAAAAAAAGCCCAAATCAAAACCATTTATCAAAAAACGTAAAAATAACATCATTATGAAGAATATAAAGAAAATCCTGTGGGCCATGATGCCAGTGGCAGCGGCCCTGATGCTTGCTTCTTGCAGCAGTGACGACGACCAGTTCGCAGCGCCACAGAGCGCGAACACCATCCCCTACACCGTGAGCGTGAGCGAGGGCGGCACACGCGCAGCCTTTGCCGACGGCACCTACACCGGCCTGGTGTTCGCCGCAGGCGACAAGCTGTACATCAACAATGCTGACGGCAGCGTTTACGGTACTTTGACCATGCAGTCAGGCTCCGGCACCAGCTCCGCCACCTTCAGCGGTGAGCTGAGCTATACGGGTGCGGCTCCCACAGCGGAGACAGCCCTCACCGCCACACTGCTGAGCGCAGACAATGAAGTGGTGCAGATTGGCACCGACCATGTGGCAGCCCCACAATACGGCGGCATCTGCACCAATCTGGCCCAGGCCGTTTCCAAGTACAGCTATCTGAGCGGAGCCGGCACCTTCGGCGGAGCAGCGTTCGCGCTGAGCCAGGGCACAGCGTTCCTCAACTTCAATGTGACGCTGAATGACGGCGAAGCCGGCAGCAAGACCGTAGCTGTGAAGAACGCCCTCAAGAGCATCGCCTCAGGCACCGTGAGCGGTGAAAACAGCGTGAGCTTCGTCGCTCCCGTGGCAGTCGGCACTACGCTTAACAACGCTTCCGTATATGTGGAAGGCTGGAAGCTCTCTGACAGCTTCGGCAGTTCGTTGGCAACAGCACTTACAGCCAAGGTGTATAACATCACCAAGACTGTTGACAAGGCAACAGTGCCTGCTGGTGTTCAGTGGATTGACCTCGGCATCGTAGTTGGCGGCAAGAAGGTTCTCTTCGCCGACCGCAACGTGGGAGCCACGAACGGTTCCACCAAGGAGTCTTGGTACGGTGACTACTTCATGTGGGGCGCCATCGTTCCCTGCAATGACATCGCATGCAACTGGGACAACTACCCATACAGTAAAGGTAGCATTGAAACCCTCACCAAGTACGTGACAGAGGCAAGTGCATCATCTTACGGATACAACGGTTTCTACGACAACAAGACCGAACTCGATCCCGAGGACGATCCCGCGCATGTCCAGTGGGGCACCAGCGTGTATCTCCCCACCAAGGACGAGCTTCAGGCTCTGGTGAACACAAAGAGCAACACCACAGACTACACCTGGACATGGACGTTCAACTATAACAGCATTAGCGGTCTGAGCGGCTGGGTCATCACATGGAATGGCACCAAGGATGACGCTGCCGACGGCACTACACTCTTCCTGCCCGCTGCGGGCTGCCGTTACGATACGAGTTTCGACGATCAGGGTTCGATCGGCCGCTACTGGTCGTCGTCGCTCAGCGAGAACTACCCGTACTTCGGTCATTGCCTCGGCTTCTACTCAGGTAGCGTCGGCGTGGGCGACTACGGCTACTACCGCTACTACGGCAGATCCGTTCGCGGCGTTCAGAGAAATTAAGCAGCCTCCCCCCAACCCCCTCCTGAAAGAGGGGGAGATAGGGTAAAGAGGTGAAAGCTGAAGAATATGGGGCTGGAAGCAGGTATGCGAATCTGTGCTCAGCCCCATACTTATTTAAAATAGTAAATAGTTTTTTTCATGTATGTAATATTAGTATTTTAGTTGATTTTTTCTATTAGTTTTTAATTTCTATATAATCATTTTATGTTTGAGTTTATCTCTTTTGTCTGTGCTCCGGGAGGCGCGTGGGCAAAGACGAAGCCAAAATCATTATCAGGTAATCTGGTAAAAGATGTTTTCAGGCTTCAAGCATCCCGCCTGTCTGTGAAGATGGGTGGAATTTTTTAATAAAACCATAAAAACAACAAGGAACGATGAATAAAAGAAAAAACAAACAACGGATGCGCTGACGTTAGAAACGTTGGCAGCACGAGTGAGTGAACTGGAACGCATGGTGAAAGGATTATTGCTGGAGAAGGCTCCGCGACATACGAACGTAGATGTCGTGCCGCAACTGCGGTTTAACTTCGACCGCATCGACAAGAAACGCATCATGGAACTGCTGATTGACATCTACGAGCACGGAGGTATTGACAACGACCGCACGGAGATGTTTCGGTGGCTGTCACAGTTTACGAACCTCGGCAATGAACGCACCATCCATTCCCTGTACTATTACCATGAGAAACAGATGCTGAAAGCCCCCCAGCCCCCCTCAGTCCCCCCATAGAGGGGGGAGGAAAAACACACTGAGTCTTTATATTTGGAAATAGTTTGAATAATCTTTAAAGATATGGTTATTCAAAATCAAATTGCAGCAGGAATTCTTCTGAAGTCATGAAAGGCAGGGTGCAGAAGGTATGGAAATCACGTTTATTGTTCGTTATGATGACATCGCATCCAGCTGCCTTGGCACACTGGTACTGCATCATGTCTTCAAAGTCTTTCACCTCGGTTTGCAGACCGGCATCCAATTGGTCGGCATCGCAGGGTAATACGGTGACAGGCTTGCGCATCATGCGTATCAGATGGTATCGTTCTGATGTAGGGCGATTACGTAAAATATAGCCCATGTTGGCATAGCTGAGATAGGAGGCGAAAAGTTCTATAAACCCTTCCTTGCCTAGTTGGAGAATGGCACCAGCAAAATCTGCTTTTTCCCGATCAATGCCAAAATCCAGTAGGATATTCGTATCAAGAAAAACCTTTTTCATAGTTCGAGAAGGTATTTTGTACGTTCATCTTGCATCTCCTCCTCAGTCAGTTTCATGCACCCGCGTAAACGTTGTATATCTGGCGAAATTTTCAGCCGCTTGTATTTTTCGCGGATAATCTCCGCATTGTCCTGTGCTGTCTGTTCCTCCATAGACTCAGTGATGAACGTTACCACAATCTGTTTCTGCTCTCGAGTCATCCCTCTTAGCAATGCCGTGTATGGAGCCATCGGTGTCTCCTTGATTCTCTGAGCTAATGCTGTCATAATCCAATCTCCTTTAATCTCTGCATGCAAAGATATGAAGTTTTATTTGAAATAGCAAATAAAAATTGAAAGAAAATATAAATAGAGAATTGAAAGGTGCTGTGCTGACGTAAATTATCCCAATTTGTACAGATGGGATGTCCAAACCATTGTCCAATACTCTGCTTGCAAAAGGGTAGGGGGATATCGTATCTTTGCGGTGGAGAGTGGGCCACCCCAACCCTCCCTGTGAGGGAGGAAGAAGGATTTTATGAACCCTAAATGAAAGAAGGTATGCAAATGAAAGAGGAAGTGCCGGCATATAGCCGGCCAGTAGTGAACATGGGAGAACAGCTGTCGGAGCATTTTACGCTCGGCGAGCTGTGCCGGTCGCAGACGGCGGAGCGTCATGGCGTGCCCAACATCCCACTGAAGGTACACATCACGAAGCTGCGGAATCTGTGCGAAAAGGTGTTGGAACCCGTACGGCAACATTTCAATGAACCGCTGTATGTCAACTCTGGCTACCGCTGTGAGTATGTGAACAGACAGGTGGGCGGTGTGCCTTACTCACAGCACACGAAAGGTGAGGCCGCCGACGTGACGGTGCACCGGCCAGACGTGAAAGACAGGCTGCGGGCGTATTTCGAATGGATGCAGGGACATGTGCCCTTCGACCAGCTGATACTCGAACAGAAAGGGAGTGTGTGGTGGATTCATGTGTCGTGCCGGCTGGATGTGCGTCAGAACCGTCGGCAGGTGATGATGAAGGTGGTGAAATGAACTATCTGCCACGTGAGAAACTGCCGACACACCAGATGTGTACGCATTGCGGAGAGCTGCTGCCTGTGAGCGCCTTCGGCAAGACGTCTGGCGGCACCTACCGGAAGATATGCCGGAAATGCAAGTACAAGTACTATGACCGACGGGCTTATGAGCGCAGGATTCTGCGAGAGTTAAGCCACGACTCTGTAAAAGCATAGCTATCGCATGGTAATAGGTAAGCTATGACCGTGTAAAAGGTAACCTATTAAACCCGAAAATTAGATGAAGCGATTAAAATTCAAATTCAGAAGAAACAGCAACGGCACTTTCGGTGCCAACATCGTTCATGGAGAAACCCTTGGCAGAAGGGAGCTGACAGGCCTGTTGGCTGCGGCGTCACACTTGATACCTACCTCGGCAGCTGTGGCAGCGATGATTCATCTGCCGGAGGTGATTGTGGCAGAGGTGACAGATGGCAACCGTGTGTATATCGAAGGATTGGGAACGTTCAAACTGACGGTAAAGACACGGGCGGTGACATCGACGGAGGTCTTCCGCACAAACCGTGATGTCGTGGAATACGACATTGCCTTTCAGATAGACAGGCAATTGAAGGATGCGCTAAAAAAAATGGTGAAGATCCAATGTAGATAACTGGATGAGATGCATTGTGTCTGAGGAGAAAGGCTGGAAAACTTGATTCCGGCCTTTTTGCGTTGTATCTTTGCAACCACAAATCGATTGCGCAAAAGATCTGTAGAGAGTAGTAAACAAAGTAATGAACAATGAAAACAAGAAAAAAAGATGGCATTATTGTACAAGTTGTATCAAGACAACAGAAAGAACTCCACGACACGCGGACAGTGGTATGCCCGTGCACACATGACGCAGACAACCGACCTGTCGGCTCTGGCAGAACGAATCCAGCGCAACTGTACGGCGAAGAAATCAGACGTGCTGGCAGTGCTCACCGAACTGGTCGAGGTGATGCAGGACGAGTTGCAGGCCTCACACCGTGTGAAACTGGACGGCTTCGGAGCGTTTAAGCTCGGTATGCGCACCAAAGGTGCTGAGACACCCAAGCTGTTTACACCCGTCGCCAATGTCAAGTCACTGCATGTGCTGTTCCAACCGGAGGTACACGTGGATCGCAACAACAAGTCGCGCATCCGTACCTTCCTGACTGGCACGGTGGTACGCGAAGCTGACTCGTACTATGTTGAAAAGGAGGAGGAGGAGCAGCCGTAGGCTGCTAGAGAGAACGGGAGAACGAGGGAAAGAGGGAAAGAAAACGGAGAGAACGGAGGGAACGAAGGGAAAGAGGGAAAGAGAATAGATTCTCCAGCGAGTAAACTGACCTCGCTCCCCACGCTTCCACGCTCTCTCGCTCCCTTAAAAAATCCCTCGCTCCCTCGCTCCCACTCTTTAACAATGCTTAATGCGTAAGGACCTTAGACCTTTGACCTCAGACATTTAAAAATTAACATAAACGACTAAAAATTATGGGAAAGTTGACTAAGAATGGATGGCAGACCTTGATCAAAGTGATCATCGCCATCGCGAGCGCATTGCTCGGAGCAATCGGCGGCACTGCAGCCGCAGGAATGTAGAAGATACCATCATCCTGACAAAAGGGGATGTGCCTGCGAGGTACATCCCCTTTCTCGTCATAGAACACGAATATGATGTGTCTTTCACCTTATTATATTATATACCTCAACTTTCGGGAGTTAAAATGGAAGTAAAAATGGGAGTTAAAGTGGGAGTTAAAGTGGACAATAGATTTTGTAACATGCGAAACTTTCGTCCTGCGCGTAGCGCATAACTCCCATTTTAACTCCATAGGCCAAAGGCCTATAACTACCTATTTAACTCCAGAAACTTAAATTATATGCGCGTATGCGTGAAAGGGTAGAGGAAAGGGTGGAAAAAGGACGGAAATTGAAGTTTTTGATAAAAAGTTGGGAAAAAGTTTGGTGGGTTCAAAAATTTGATGTACCTTTGCACTCGCTTACGAAAAGTAAGGGCGTTTAGCTCAGCTGGTTTAGAGCATCTGCCTTACAAGCAGAGGGTCGGCGGTTCGAATCCGTCAACGCCCACCAAAAGAGAAGATATCGCGAAAGTGATATCTTTTTTTTGCTTTTTTACAAACTTTATGGGTTTTATTGTAGGGTTATCAACTAAAATGATTACCTTTGTGCCCACAAATCGGGCAAGTCGTGAGATGTTGCCCACAGGATTAAGAGAGATTATTGTAATAATAGGATATGGAACTTGACAGACTGACTGCGATCTCACCGATAGATGGTCGTTATAGAGGTAAAACAGAGCCTTTGGCGGATTATTTTTCAGAGTATGCCCTTATTCGTTACCGCATACGTGTGGAGATAGAATACTTCATTACGTTGTGTGAACTGCCGTTACCGCAGCTGGCAGCGTTCGATCGTGCTTTGTTCCCTCGTTTGCGTGCAATCTATCAGCAGTTTGGCGAGGCTGAGGCACAGCGTGTGAAGGACATAGAAAAGGTGACCAACCACGATGTGAAGGCTGTTGAGTACTTTATCAAGGAGGAATTCGACAAGATTGGCGGCTTGGACGATTTCAAGGAGTTTATCCATTTCGGTCTGACTTCCCAGGATATCAATAATACCAGTGTACCCCTGTCTATCAAGGAAGCATTGAATGAGGTGTATGTTCCTCTGGTAGAGGAACTCATTGCCCAGTTGCAGACCTATGCTGAAGAGTGGAAGGATGTGGCTATGCTGGCAAAGACACATGGTCAGCCTGCGTCTCCCACGCGTCTGGGCAAGGAGGTGATGGTGTTTGTCTATCGCCTGACGGAGCAGCTGAACGAACTGAAAAGCTGTCGTCTGACAGCGAAGTTTGGTGGGGCAACAGGCAATTTCAATGCGCACCACGTGGCTTATCCCGCTTATGACTGGCGTGCCTTCGGCAATGCGTTCGTCAGTGAGAAACTGGGCTTGCAGCGTGAGCAGTTTACCACACAGATCAGCAACTACGACTGTTTAGGTGCCGCCTTCGATGCCATCCGCCGTATTCATACCATCATCATCGACTTGGACCGCGACTTCTGGATGTATATCTCGATGGAGTATTTCAAGCAGAAGATCAAGGCGGGCGAAGTGGGATCGAGTGCCATGCCGCATAAGGTGAACCCCATCGATTTCGAAAACTCAGAAGGAAACCTCGGTATCGCAAATGCCGTGTTGCAGTTCCTGGCACAGAAATTGCCTGTCAGCCGTTTGCAGCGTGACCTGACGGATTCTACCGTGTTGCGCAATGTAGGTGTGCCGCTCGGTCATGGTGTGATCGCCATCGAGAGTACATTGAAGGGACTGCGCAAGCTGATTCTGAACGAGGAAGCAATCCGTGCCGATTTGGACAATACTTGGGCTGTAGTGGCAGAAGCCATTCAGACCATCCTGCGCCGTGAGGCCTATCCGCATCCGTACGAGGCGCTGAAGGCCTTGACGCGTACCAATACGAAGATGACGGAAGAAACCATCCACGCATTCATCCAGACGCTGAACGTCAGCGATGCGGTGAAAGCAGAATTGATGGCTATTACGCCTTGGAATTATACGGGGGTGTAAAGCCCACCCCAGCCCTCCCTAAAGGGAGGGAGAGGAGTAAAGAAGTAAGGAGTGAAGAAAATAAATTGTCAAATTGTAAAATAGTCAAATATTAATTATAGTAACCTTGCCGTGAGGCAGAATAAAAAGGAAAACAAATTATGTCAGAAGAATTAGAAAAGAAAGAAAATTTGTCAGCAGAGCAGCATGAATCTAACCGTGAAGGATATTCAAATGCAGGTCAGTCAGGAGGCTATCGGAAAGAGTATCGTCCTGTTCGTCCACAACGTCCGCGTATTCACACGCCACGTCCTTACAACAGTGAAAGAGTAAGCAGCGAGGAAGGATTCCGTCCGGAAGGCTTTGGAGCAGGTCTCCAGAGCAGCAGTTCGTCGTCAAAAGAAGAATATGGACAGTCGCGAGGCGGCTATCGTCCCCGCTATCAGCAAGGTGGTTACCAGCCTCGTCAGGGTGGCTATCAGTCGCGTGGCGGTTATCAGCAGGGTGGCTACCAGCAGCGTCCTCGTTATAATAATCCCAACTACCGTCCGCGTTACAATCAGGAGGGTGGTGAAGAAGGTGGCTACCAGCCTCGTCAGGGCGGCTACCAGCCACGTGGCGGTTATCAGTCACGAGGTGGGTACCAGCAAGGTGGCTATCAGCCTCGTCAGGGCGGTTACCAGCAGCGTGGCTATCAGCAGCGTGGCGGTTTCAAACCACGTGGTGGCTACCAGCAAGGCGGTTTTCGCCAGCGTAGCAATGACTACGATCCGAATGCCAAGTATTCCATGAAGAAACGCATTGAATACAAGGAGGAGCATATTGATATGAATGAGCCAATCCGTCTGAATAAGTTTTTGGCCAACGCCGGCGTTTGCAGCCGTCGTGAGGCCGATGACTTCATCCAGTCTGGTGCAGTCACCGTGAATGGCACCGTAGTGACGGAATTGGGTACAAAGGTTTTGCGTACCGATGAGGTGAAGTTCCACGATGCTCCTGTGGTTATCGAGAAGAAAGTATATGTCTTGCTGAACAAACCCAAGGACTATGTGACTACCAGCGATGATCCACAGCAGCGTAAGACGGTGATGGACCTCGTGAAGGATGCTTGTCCGGAGCGTATCTATCCAGTAGGTCGCCTTGACCGTAACACAACAGGTGTCCTCCTGTTTACCAACGACGGTGACCTGGCTTCCAAGCTGACGCATCCGAAGTTCCTGAAGAAAAAGGTATATCACGTATTCCTCGATAAGAACGTCACTGCCCACGATATGCAGCAGATTGCTGAGGGTATCACCCTTGATGACGGTGAAATCCATGCAGACGCTATCGAATATGCCAGTGATACGGATAAGAGCCAGGTGGGCATCGAAATCCACAGCGGCAAGAACCGTATCGTGCGCCGTATCTTCGAAAGCTTAGGCTATCGCGTTGTCAAACTCGACCGTGTACAGTTTGCCGGTTTGACCAAGAAGAACGTGCGTCGCGGTGACTGGCGCTTCCTGACTGAGAAAGAGGTTGAAATGCTACGTATGGGTGCGTTTGAGTAGAAAGAGAGGCTTATGAAACGAACAAAGATTATAGATGCACTGCAGAGCAGTGACTACGGAAAAGACATTTGTGTGAAAGGTTGGGTGCGTACCCACCGTTCCAGTAAGGCTGTTGACTTCATCGCCCTCAATGATGGATCCACCATCAAAAACATACAGATTGTCGTCGATCCGACGAAGTTTGATGAACAGCTGTTAAAGGACATCACCACAGGTGCATGTATCTGCGCTGAGGGTACACTGGTTGAAAGTCAGGGCGCAGGACAGGCCAGCGAGATTCAGGCTACGAAGCTGGAGGTTTATGGTCTGTGCGGTAACGATTATCCGATGCAGAAGAAAGGTCAGAGCTTCGAGGCGATGCGTAAGAATGCCCACATGCGTCTGCGTACCAATACCTTTGGTGCTGTGATGCGCATCCGCCATAACATGGCGATGGCGATACATACGTATTTCCATGAGCATGGATTCTTCTATTTCCATACCCCGCTGATAACAGCGAGTGACTGCGAGGGAGCGGGTAACATGTTCCAGGTGACTACGAAGAATCTCTATGACCTGAAGAAAGACGAGAACGGAAAAATTATCTATGACGATGACTTCTTCGGTGAGCAGACCTCGCTGACGGTATCAGGACAGTTGGAGGGTGAGTTGGGTGCCACCGCATTAGGTGCCATCTATACTTTCGGTCCGACTTTCCGTGCTGAGAACTCGAATACGCCGCGTCACTTGGCAGAGTTCTGGATGATAGAACCTGAGGTGGCCTTCCTCGATCAGGAAGAGTTGATGAACCTGGAAGAAGACTTCATCAAGTACTGTGTGCGCTGGGCATTGGATAACTGTAAGGATGACCTGGAGTTCCTCAATAAGATGATCGACAAGACGCTGATCGAACGTCTGGAAGGTGTCTTGAAGGACGAATTTGTCCGTCTGCCTTATACCAAGGGTATCGAAATCCTGCAGGAAGCCATCAAGAACGGTAAGAAGTTTGAATTCCCCTGCAACTGGGGTGACGACCTTGCCAGCGAGCATGAGCGCTACTTGGTAGAGGAATATTTCAAGAAGCCTGTCATCATGACCGACTATCCTACTGCTATCAAGGCTTTCTATATGAAGCAGAATGAGGCGAATGGTGAGGGGTCTGTAGGCTACAAAGGTGCTGCTGCTCCTGGTCCTACGATGCAGGGTACGGACGTACTCTTCCCGCAGATCGGTGAAATCATCGGTGGCTCTGTCCGTGAAGAGAGCTACGACAAACTCATGGGTGAAATCGAGCGCCGTGAGATGGAAACAGATAAGTTGTGGTGGTACCTCGACACCCGTCGTTGGGGATCCTGTCCTCACGCAGGTTTCGGATTGGGCTTCGAACGACTGATACTCTTCGTTACGGGTATGCAGAACATCCGTGACGTCATACCTTTCCCACGTACGCCGAAGAGCGCAGAGTTTTAAAGTTTCTAAAAACGCAGAAGGATGTTTTCTTCTGCGTTTTTTCTTTTTTCTCCATTTTTCTAACCCTTTCCTTTCTTTTTTCTTTCTTTTCCCCCTTTTTTCTTTCAAATTATTTGGAGGGAAGTAAAAATTTATTTATATTTGCAAACGGAAAGTATAATTAACGTTCAACTATTGTTATTCATAGAGTTAACACCCATAGTAACCTAAAACTAAAAACAGTTGTATTATGAAAAAATTACTATTCGTTTGTGCCATCGCCATCTTGGGCTTTGGACGGGCAAATGCACAGGACCTTGAACCTGCTGATCATGGTTGCTTCAATCATCTCGCTGCAGGAATCACGTTAGGTACCGATGGTATTGGTGTTGAGGTGGCCGCACCTCTGACCTATCAGTTCTCTGTTCGTGCGGGCTTTGAATTTATGCCCAAATTCAAGTACAAGAAGACAGAAAACTTGGGTAAAGACCCAGCTTTTGTCAACTATCCTAATGACCAGGAAATTAATCTCGAAGGCAAGGTGAACCTGTTCCAAGGAAAGTTACTGTTCGACTACTATCCGTTTGCCAAGAGTTCGTTCCACCTTACCGCAGGTGCCTATTTCGGTTCAAGCGATGTGGTGAAGGTGACCAACAGGAACAACTTCGTTGAACCGAGTCAGTGGGGAACGGCTGGTTTGCAGTTAGGAAAAGGCGATGGTGTGTATGACAAATACACAGCCGTCACCGATGAACATGGAAATCTGGATATCAAGATGAGAGTCAACGGCTTCCGTCCTTATCTGGGTGTGGGCTTTGGTCGTGCTATTCCCAGCAAGCATCGTGTAGGTGTACAGTTTGACTTGGGCGTGCAGTTCTGGGGTAAGCCAAAGGTGATGGGGCACCTGATGTATTTCGACAACAACGAGGGCGACTTCGTGACGCGCTATGAGGATGTGAACACGAACCGTATCACCAATATGAAGGATGACTATCAGGATATCAAGGATATTATTCAAGATGTAAAGAAAATCAATGTTTATCCTGTACTGAACATCCGCATCAATGGAAGGATATTCTAAAAGCCCTCTCTAAATCCCCCCTTGGAGGGGGGAGACGATGAAAAGAAGTAAAGAGAAAAGAGATTAATCATTAAAATTGAATCGATTATGAAAAAAAGTATTTATTTTTTAGCAATGGCTGTCTTTGCAGTCTTCTGTGCTGTATCCTGCGGTGATGACGATGACTTTGTAAAACCTGATAACAGTAATATCGTCCTTCCTGATCCACCTTTGGCATCCCAAGCAGCGGAGTATCAGTTTACAGGAAATGGTTTGAAGTCAACAGACGAAGAGGCTACGTTGAAGGAGTTGACCATAACCGAAGGTGGTAAGGCTGTCTTCCATGTCGTCACTCCTGAAGGTGATAAGTATACGACCTATGATGTGATGAAGGATAATGGTGTTATCAAAATATATGATGATTTAGGCAATTGTATCGGTGAGGCTCAGGAGTTAGGAACCAAGAGTTCTACAACCGTATCATTCATCATTGATGTGACGATAACGTTAAATGGTAAATCATATACTTTCCAAATAACAGGAGAAAATGCTTTGACTGTTTTGAAGGTTGTCAATGAAGTATCGGGTGGTCAGCTCCTCGCCAATTTTGCCCGTACATGGGACGTGCAGAGTCTGTTCCTGACCCTTTCGGGCGATGTTGATTTGTCGAAGTATGAAGACAGTGGCAACATGGAAGTGTTTGTAAATGAAGCTCGCAAACGCGATGTTGGTTTGACGGCTGAAGAAGAAGCACAGCTTAGTAAGATCATCAAGAGCGTTACTCCTGACAAGAATGGAAACCTGTTTATCGAATATATCGAGAAAGACGGTACTTATTTGACAGAAGCTGCTAAATGGGAATGGATAGACAGCAAGATGTCGGGCATCGTCATCAAGTTCCGCGATACCAAGATGGGTAATAAGTTTATGTCAGACAATAGCCAGATTGCTATTGAGTTCAATGCTGCTGGTGGCTTGACACTTGCCCTCAACACTGATATCAAGGGTTCCAAGAACTATCATGCCAACCTGATTGTGGTTCTCAAGTAGCAACCAACCATCATTCCTGCAGTAGCAGGAACAAAAGCATTGCTGGCAGACACCGATGGTGTGCTGCCAGCATTTTTTATGAAACGGGTCTTCCGCTACGATGATAAACGAAAGGAGAGGGTTATTGCACAAGCGTCAGCGAATCGTCGCCTGGTATGACCAGATGACGTTTATATAAGTCACCAACGGCACGTTTGAATGTTTTCTTGCTGACATGAAACATTTCCTTGATATCGTCAGCATCGCTTTTGTCGCCCAGCGGACAGTGTCCGTCGTGCTGCTGGAGCCATTCAAGAAGTGTTTGAGCAAAGTCTTTTGTCTGCTTCCGTCCTGTCGGCTGTAGGGTGATATCGAGTTTTCCGTCAGGGCGTATTGTTTTGATATATCCATTCAAGCGGTCACCTGTGTGGATAGGCTGGAAAATTTCATTCTCGTAAATCAGTCCTGCATATTGGTTGTCAACAATCACCTTGAAACCCAAGTCGGTTTTTTGCCAGACGAGGAGATTGATGGGAGCAATGGGAGCAATGGAAGCAATGGGATGTAGGAAATGTTCCACCTTTGCTGAGGCCACGATACGATAGGTTTCGCGGTCGATATGGATATGTACGATGTAGTTGTTTCCAACTTCCATGCGTTTTTTCTGTTCGCGGAACGGACAGAAGAGGTCTTTGGTGAGTCCCCAGTTGAGGAAGGCCCCATATTTGTTTACCCATGTACACTCCAAATAGGCAAACTCCCCCACCTGGGCGAAAGGTGTTTCCGTCGTGGCGATGGTTCGTTCTTCTTGGTCGAGGTAGATGAATACACGCAGTTGGTCGCCAACTTTTGTGCCAGCAGGCACATATTTCTTAGGAAGAAGGATGTCTCCCTCGTTGCCTCCGTCGAGGTAGAGTCCGAAATCCACTTCCTTTGTAACGGTCAGTGTGTTATATTCTCCGAGTTTGAGCATAATTGGTCGTTTGGGATATTGGTCGTTTGGTCGTTTAGGACTCCCTCCCCTTGGGAGGGTTTGGGGTGGGGTCGTGTCGTTTGGTCGTTCATTAGATGATGAGGCCGTCGCGTAAGTGAATGGTGCGGTCTGTGGTTGCAGCGAGTGTCTCGTCGTGTGTAACAATCACAAAGGTTTGCCCGAACTTGTTGCGGAGGTCGAAAAACAACTGGTGCAGTTCTGTTTTGTTCTGGCTGTCGAGCGATCCACTGGGTTCGTCAGCGAGGATGACAGCCGGCTGGTTGATGAGAGCACGAGCTACTGCCACACGCTGCTTCTCGCCGCCCGACAGTTCGTTGGGCTTATGCGTGGCACGGTCGGCAAGTCCCATAAATTGCAATAATTCCGTCGCCCGCTGTTTGGCCTCGCTGGGCTTGATGCCAGCGATATAGGCAGGAATCATGATGTTTTCAATCGCTGTAAACTCAGGGAGAAGTTGGTGGAACTGAAAGACGAATCCGAGGTGTTGGTTACGGAATCGGCTGAGTTTGTTGCCGGAGAGCTGTGTCACATCGACGTCATCGATATAAACACTGCCAGTATCAGGCTTTTCCAATGTACCGATAATTTGCAGCAGCGTGGTCTTTCCTGCGCCACTGGGACCTACGATGCTCACGACTTCACCTTTGTCGATATGCAGGTCTATGCCTTTGAGTACTTGAAGTGTACCGAAGTTTTTGGTGATATTTTCTGTTCTTATCATTATTTGGTTGTTTTGGAAATTAAACTTCGTTTGAATATCGGCTTCACCTCGGCAATTTGAAGCAAGTTTCATTGCGCTCGGTTTGCACGATATTTGTGTCGTTTGGTCGTTTGGGTGACTGGTCGTTTGGTCGTTTGGGCTTTTATATATTCAACTTTTTTCCTATCCATTCGAGGAGCACATCGTAAACGGAGCGTTCCTCGGTGTGCTGGGTCTGGGCAAACGACATCTGCTCGTCGCGTTCACCATATTGGTCTGGGAAGATGATCATCAGGGTGGTGCCAGAGAAATAGCGGTTGATCTCATCGGGCAGACGTTCTAAGGCATTCTTGTAACTGATGGTGCCTTTACGGGCAGTGACGATGACAAACATGTGGTCTTCTTTCACCGATGCCGCTAACGAGGGTAACTCGTTCCAGTGACCCATCGGGGTGTATTCACCACGCACATTCGGGTGAACGTTCTGCAGGTATGCCTTGATGAGGTCGAGCGACTCATGGCGTCCGTGAAACTGTATGCGACAGTCCATATTGCCAGCCATGCGAGCCAGTCGTTCCAACCATCGGTAGAAGCCTGTTTCGTATTCGGCTCTCGACGGAACAGCCACCTGTATGCGACGGATGGTGTTCAGGGGTTGCATGATGCGTGCAATCATGATCTGTCGGCTCAGGCCATTGTACAGACTTTGTGTAAACTCACCCCAGAACTTATGGCTGATTTCCTTGTGGAAGTGCAGTCCCATAATGATTTCCGATGCCTGAAACTCCTTGAATGCGTGTTTGATGCCGTTGGCAATGTTGGCAGCGATGCGCACCTGTGTGATGAGTGGCACATCAACAGCTCCAGCTGCCTGTTGCAGATGTTCTAAAAGGCGATGTCCTTCTGCTTGATGCTGCGTGATGTTCACATCGTCATAAACGACATTCAATGCTACCATTCCTCTGTTCAACTTGGGATTGCGCATCATCGTAGCCATCGACAGCAGGTTGTCGGCATATTCTGGATATTTCACAGGGATAAGGAACTTCTCGTCATCGGCATGTCGGGTCTCTGAGGGGTGCTCCTTCTCCTGCAAACGGATGCGCTTGGTCGTACTCTCCGTGATAAATGAACTGATGATGCAGGTGAAGAGAATCATCATGACCACACCATTCAGTACGTCGTTACCAATGAGACTGTCGCCATCAGCCATCATCAGGCGTTTGCCCACCAGCACCATTGCAATGGCTCCTGCTGCGTGGGCAGAGGTCAGTCCAAACATCAGGTGCCCTGAAAGCAGCGGCATGCGAAAGAACAATGCCGACAGATAGGCCGCCATCGCCTTTCCCAGTGTTCCGAATACCACCAGACACAACATCAGCCAGAAGATATTGCCCGTGAAAAGTACACTGGGATTGATGAGCATGCCCACACCAATCAGAAAATATGGAATGAAGATGGCATTACCCGTAAATTCCAATCGGTTCATCAGTGGCGAGATATGGGGAATGAAACGGTTCAGAATCAGTCCGGCGAAGAAAGCACCGAAGATTCCTTCCAGTCCGATGGCATCAGAGAGGACAGCACTGAGAAACAGGATGCTCAGCACGAAGATAAACTGCATCACGGCATCGGAATATCGGCGCAGGAACCAGCGTGCCATTCGTGGTATGCAGAAAATCATACCTGCGCAGAACAAGGCGAATTTGGCCATAAACCACAGCCAGAAACCAAAACCGGTGCCTCCGGTAAACGATCCCACAAGGGCAGCGAGCACAACCAGCGCGATGAGTAGCGACAGCATCGTTGCTCCCACACTCAGTGTTGATGCCATGTGCCGTTGCAGTCCATAGCGTGCTACGATGGGATAGGCGATGATGGTGTTCGACGACATGATACACGCGACAAACAGCGAAGCCATCTGCGAATAGCCCAATAGGGTGATACAGACCAGATAGGTAAGCAGGAACGGACAGGCAAAGGTGAGCAGGCCGTATAGCAGGATTCTGTTGCGACTTTTCTTCAGTCCCTCCATGTCTAACTCCAGTCCTGCGAGGAACATGATATAGTATAGTCCCACCTTTCCAAACAGTTCGAACGAGGCATCTCGCTGCAGAATGTTGAGTCCGTGTTCGCCGATGAGCACACCAGCCAGTACCATACCGATGATATGAGGTATGCGCAGGCGTCCCATGATAATCGGTGCAAAGAGAATCATCAACAGTACAACGAAGAATATAAGCGTTGGCTCTGTGATGGGAAAATACTGCGATATGTCTGGTATCATGATATGATTTGATTGCAAATTGTGTTGCAAAGTAACAAAAAAAATATCAATTATTGGCAAAATCAACGAGAAATGTGTAATTTTGCACCGATTTTTTAAATATCTTATAAATACAGAAGAAATGAAAGTAGCTATTGTAGGTGCAAGTGGAGCCGTAGGACAGGAGTTCCTGCGTATTCTTGCAGAGAGAGAATTTCCTATCGACGAGTTGGTATTGTTTGGTTCTGAGCGCAGTGCTGGCAAGAAATACCCATTCAAGGGCAAGGAATACGAGGTGAAACTGTTGCAGCACAACGATGACTTCAAGGATATCGATGTAGCCTTCGTCAGTGCCGGAGGTGGTACGTCAAAAGATTTCGCCGATACCATTACGAAATATGGCTGTGTGATGATCGACAACAGCAGTGCTTTCCGCATGGACAAGGATGTGCCGCTGGTCGTTCCGGAGGTAAACGCAGAAGATGCACTGAACCGTCCGCGTGGCATCATTGCCAACCCTAACTGTACGACGATTATGATGGTCGTGGTGCTGAAACCTATCGAGGAACTCAGCCACATCAAGCGTATCCATGTGTCGAGCTACCAGAGTGCCAGCGGTGCTGGTGCTGTGGCAATGGCAGAGCTGCAGCAGCAGTACAAGGAACTGGTAGAGACCGGTGAGGCAAAGACCGTCAAGAAGTTCCCTCACCAGTTGGCTTACAATGTGATTCCGCAAATTGATTTGATGACGGAGAATGACTATACTAAAGAGGAGATGAAGATGTTCAACGAAACGCAGAAGATTATGCATAGCGACGTTCGTACCAGTGCTACCTGTGTACGTGTGTCTTCTCTCCGTTCCCACTCAGAGTCAGTATGGGTAGAGACAGAGCAGCCGCTGACGGTTGCCCAGGTACGTGAGGCATTGGCAAAGGCACCAGGTGTGACCTTGAAGGATGATCCTCAGAACTATGTCTATCCCATGCCACTGGAATCTGCCGGCAAGGATGATGTCTATGTAGGTCGTATCCGTCAGGACCTGGCCAACGATCATGGTATCACCCTGTGGCTTACAGGTGACCAGATTCGTAAAGGTGCAGCACTCAATGCCGTTCAGATTGCAGAATTCTTGGAGCAGCGAGGGGAGTTTGAAAAATAGTTTTCAAACTTCCGAGTCGTGACAAGAATCACGGAATGAAATGACGTAATATTTATTTAAGAAGTAAAGGAGTAAGGAGTAAAGGAGAGAAGGAGCGTGAAAAAGCTATTTGTAACAGCTGTTGTATTCATTTTGGCAGCAGGAGCGATGTCGTGCAACGGCATCGGCCATCATCATCATACAAGTGTTGAAGACTCTTTGGCAGCTGATACCATAGAGAAACATATCAGTATGCTGTTCTGTGGTGACCTCATGCAGCATGAGCCGCAGATTCGTGCCGCACAGCAGACCGATGGAACCTACGATTATACGGAGTGTTTCCAGTTTGTGAAACCTGAGATTGAGCGTGCCGATGTTGCTGTCGGCAACTTCGAGGTTACGTTGGGTGGTAAACCCTATAAGGGCTATCCTCAGTTCAGTGCACCTGATGAATATCTGGGTGCAGCTGTCGATGCTGGATTCGATGTGTTGCAGACAGCCAACAACCACTGTCTGGATACCTACCAGCGCGGATTGCAGCGCACCATTGCGAAGATGGATTCCCTGAAGGTGTCCCATCTGGGTACATACGTCAACCAGCAGGTGCGCGACCGTACCTATCCGTTCCTGTTGGAAAAGAACGGGTTCCGTATTGTGCTGCTGGCATTCACTTATGGCACCAATGGGTTGAAGGTAAAGGCTCCGAACGTCGTCAACTATATGGATACCGTCCAGATAGCCAAGGATATTGTAAAGGCCAAGAAGATGAATCCTGATGTCATCATCGCCCTTCCTCATTGGGGTATCGAATATCAGCTGTTGCCGTCTGCCGAACAGAAGATGATAGCCAAATGGCTGTTGCGCAAAGGTGTCGATCACGTCATTGGCGGTCATCCCCATGTGCCGCAACCGATAGAGTTGCGTGCAGGCAATCATCTCGTGGCTTATTCGTTGGGCAATTACATCAGCAACCAGTCGAAACCGAATACCTATGGCGGTTATATGGTACGCATGGAATTTACCAAAAAAGCCGGAAAGACAACACTTTCCGACTGTGGGTATAAACTCTACTGGGTATCACGTCCTGCTGATGGCGGACGCAAGCAGTATCGCATCTATCCTATCGATATCGAAGACTCTACGCTGACCGTTGCTGAGCGCACCAAGCGCAATACCTTCACCACCACCGTCCGCAACTTGTTCCAAAAGAACAATGTAGGCGGAATTAAAGAATATTAAATCAGAAATTAAAGAAGAGAACGAGGGAACGAGGAAGCGAGGGATTTTTTAAGGGAGCGAGGGAGCGTGGAAGCGTGGGAGCGAGGTCAGTTTACTCGCTGGAGAATTTATTCTCGTTCCCTCGTTCCTTCGTTCCCTCCGTTCTCTCCGTTTTCTTTCCCTCCGTTCCCTCGTTCCTTCGTTCCCTCGTTCCTTCGTTCCTTCGTTCCCTCGTTCCTTCGTTCCTTCGTTCCCTCGTTCCTTCGTTCCCTCGTTTTTAACTATTTATTCTTCTTGTAATAGGCGGCAGCCGCTTTGACGTTTTCTTTGACAGCCTTAGATGAATAGGTGGCACCTGTCACACCATCAACCTTTGCTTTTGTCGCCTTGCTGGCTTTCATGCCGACGTATTTGGGAAACAGGTTCTTCTTCACCTTCCCAAAGTACTTGGGCGTCTCCTCATTATGCAGAGCTTCGATTTTGACAATCTTATCCTGCTTGAAATGTACCAATAGCGGCGTAGTACTGTTATATCCACGTGTTTTGCAGAGTGTCGTCGTGTTCACGATATAAGTACCGTCCGCCTGTTTCGTCATCACCTTGTCCTTCTGGATGGCTGCCCATGCAACATGACCTGTCAGCATGACAACCAGCAGAAGGTTGAAAACCATTTTTTTCTTCATATCCATTTTTTATTTTAATTTGAAACGTCAAAGTTACACATAAAAGTAATGATTGAGGCGCATCCTGTCGTTAAAAAAGGTTATCGTTATCGTTATCCATATCGTTTTTTTAAAAAAAGCGTTATCGTTATCGTTAAAAATATGTACTTTTGTCCCCATCAAAGTAGCTTAGTTTATGACGTATCAATATGATTTCCTGATTATCGGTGCAGGAGTAGCTGGAATGAGCTATGCACTGAAGGTAGCCCGTGCCCACAAGGGTAAAGTGTGTATCATCTGTAAGACCTCACTCGATGAGGCGAACACCTCTTTCGCTCAAGGTGGTGTGGCGAGTGTTACCAATTTGAAGGTGGATAATTTCGAAAAGCACATCGAAGACACGATGATTGCGGGCGATCAGATTTCTGATCCTGCTGCCGTAGAACAGGTGGTTCGTATGGCACCAGCCCAGATCAATGAGTTGGTGCATTGGGGTGTGAACTTCGACCGACAGTCTAATGGCGAGTTCGACCTGCATCGCGAGGGTGGCCACTCTGAGTTCCGTATTCTTCATCATGCTGACGATACAGGAGCTGAAATCCAGCGAGGGATGATGGAAGCGCTGCGCTCCCATCCCAATATCGAGATCAAGGAACATCATTTCGCCGTAGAGATTATTACGCAACACCATTTGGGCGTAGAGGTGACACGCCGCACACCCGATATAGAATGTTTTGGTGCATACGTGCTGAATCCTGATACGCAGAAAGTAGATACCTATCTGAGCAAAGTCACTGTGATGTGCACGGGTGGAGTAGGGGCTGTCTATCAAACCACCTCCAATCCAGTCATCGCTACGGGCGACGGTATCGCGATGGTTTATCGCGCCAAAGGTACAGTGGCCGATATGGAGTTTGTGCAGTTCCATCCCACCGTTCTCCATCATGCAGGTGAAACACATCCTGCTTTCCTGATTACCGAAGCGATGCGCGGCTATGGCGGTATCCTCCGTCTGCCCAACGGCAAGTCGTTCATGGAAAAATACGATGAGCGTCTGTCGTTAGCTCCGCGCGACATCGTGGCACGTGCTATCGACAAAGAGATGAAGAAACATGGTCTCGATCATGTCTGTCTCGATGTTACCCATAAAGACCCCGCCGAAACCAAACGCCATTTCCCCAATATCTATCATAAATGTCTGATGATCGGTATCGATATCACCAAAGAGTATATCCCTGTGCGCCCTGCAGCCCACTATATGTGTGGTGGTATCAAGGTCGATCTCAACGGTTGCAGCAGCATCAAACGACTCTATGCCCTGGGAGAATGTTCGTGCACAGGACTGCATGGAGGCAACCGTCTGGCTTCCAACTCGTTGATTGAAGCCATCGTTTATGCCGAGACCGCTGCCCGCCATTCTTTGGAACATGTCGATGAATATACCTACAATACCCGCATTCCCAAATGGAATGACGAGGGAACCCTTACCAACGAGGAGCATGTGCTCATCACACAGAGTGTCAAGGAGGTCGGTGAGATTATGTCCAATTATGTCGGTATCGTACGCAGCGACCTGCGTCTGAAGCGAGCCTGGGACCGTCTCGACCTGTTGTACGAAGAGACCGAAGCCCTGTTCAAGCGTGTGAAAGCCAGTAAGGACATCTGTGAACTGCGTAACATGATCAATGTCGGCTACCTCATCACCCGTTGGGCCATCGAGCGCAAAGAGTGTCGCGGTCTTCACTATACCACCGATTATCCCCTTCACGCCTACGACAAGTCAAATCGAAGCGAGTGAATGAGGTTCGGGATATCCTATCGCGTCAGCGATAACTTCACGTTCAAGCCGAAGTCGTAGGTCGTGGTAGGATAGCTGGAGGAGGAGAGCAACGGGGTGTTGGTCTGCATATCGTAATAGAAGCTCAGGGATAGCAGGCGCGACAGGGTGTAGTCGGCAGTAAACGAGAGTTTGAAAGCGTTGTTGCCACTTGATGCGGATGATGTCCTTGTAGCGATGTCGCGGCTGATAGCTGCCTGCTGACGATACGAAAGGTCGAGGCGCAGATTCAGGTCGTTGTTGACACCGCGACTGTTGTTTCTCGATGAGCTGGAATTGTTGTTGTTCTCATCATCGTTCTTCTTCTTCGAACTCTTCACTTTCCGTTTGCTGCCTGTGCCGAAGAGTTTGAAATTGTTGATCTTATAGCCTGCACCGACTACCCAGTCTTTGCTGAGTGCCTCATTGATCTGAATACTGGTCATCGAGAGCGAGAGTACACGCGTCTGACGGTATTCGAACTTGCATGTCAAATTGTTTTGCAGGGTGACATCGATACCCAGCAACGGCGAGAAGGCTTCGTTGATGCTGACCTGTGCAACGTTGTACATCGACGACGGGGTGAGCAGGTTGGTGGTGGCATCGACGATGAATCCCAAACCGTTCATGTATTCCTGCCAAGTGCTGTAGCTTTGGTAGGAGCCGACTGCATAAACGCTCTTATAAGCATGGTTCAGGTTGACACTCTTGAAGTGGTCGCGGAACCAGGGCAGCTGTGACAGACCGCTATAACGGATGGTCCAGTTGGGCAACAGACGTGCCAATGACGGGAAGATGTCGAGCTTGTCGCCGCCCATCCAGGTGTAGGTATTCAAGAAAGCTGGAATCATGACGTCACCGCTGTATTTGCTGACGTCACCATAGATGCCTTGTGCATTGTCGCCGATGATGCCTGCATATTGTGCCTGTACACGGTCGCGGTAGCCGTCGAGGGAGTTGACGAATTTGTCGAACGACGCACTGCTGTAGCCGTTGTTGGCATTTCCCATACTTTCAAAAGCGGTGCCGATAGAGATGGTGGTCATATTGAACGAACCGGTCTGTGTGGTAGGCACACCTTTATACATATATTGTATGGTCTTGGCAGTGGTCTCGGTGCGGCTGGCATTGAGGTCGATCTTGAAATTCTTGACCGGTTCCAGCGTCACTTTGATTTGGACGTCTTCTGTCTTGTTGGTCATGGCTGGTGTGGACACAGAATCATTCTGCAGCAGCCAGCCGCGGTCGCGTGCCTTGCCGATATAGTCATCATCGACAAATCCGAAAGCAAAGTCGAGACCTGGCGACAGGGCATCGCCATAGCGTTTTTGTCCGAAGGCATCGCCAACGGAATTCATGAATCCAGGTAACGTCATCGAATAGACGTTACGATAGGAGACGCTGGCTGAGCGGACGAGCATCAGACCGCGTGCGATGCACTGGGCGGTCTTGTACCAACCCTGATCTTCGAGCGGTGGCTTGGGTGTCACGGTAATCTTGACGGTGACGGCGGTATCGGCCTTGTTGGTAATCTTCAGCTTGTTGTCGCCGTCGGCCTTCCATTTCAGGTTATAGCTCTTGCCGTCTGCGGTCTTGGCCGTCACCCTCAGTCGCTTGCTCTTCTTGCCGTGTGTGATCACGATGGTGGTATCGGCCTGTATCGTCACCTCTTTCTCGAAACTATTTTTGTTCTTGGGCAGTTCTTTCTTTTGCTGCTCTTTCTTCTTGTCGTCTTTATCTGTGTTGCCATCCTTATCGTCCTTACTGTTTTTCTTCTTGTCTGTCGTCTTTTTCTTGGTGTTACGGTTGGTGTTCCGATTCGTCTTGTTGAAACGTTCGTTGGTTTTCTTCAAGAACGGAATGTGGTTGTAGAGTTTCTCGAAGTTTAATGCTCCGTTTACGTTGAATGCACGGTTGGTGGTGATGGTATTGCCCAGACTGGTTCCATCTTCAAGGTCGGTACCTCGTAGCCAGGTATAGGTGGCATCGTATGATGCATCGGCATTTATCCAGTCGAAGATGGGGATGAGGTTCAGCGGCACCTGATAGGATGCCTTTGCCGACTGACGGTATTCGAGTGGTGTACCAAAGTGCTTGATACTGTTCCAAACGGAGTCTTTCCACGCGGAGTATTCATCCGGATAGAGGTCTTTGTTGATGATGGTGTAAGGTTCCTCAATCTCGGCATGTGTGCCGCTTTGGAAGTTGAAGTGCAGGTTTCTTGTCAGGTCCCAGCGGATAGAGAAGTCACGGTTCCACAGGAATTGTTCATCGAAGGTAGGATCGAGTCTTGCCCCTCCGATGTCCTCCATATCGCGTTGCTGCAACTCGTAATAGTGACGTTTCAGTTCGGTGTTGAAAGTGATGTTCTGCGGCAGCCAGTTCAATCCGAACCGCTTCAGGATGTCGAAGTATTTCGATTTGCTCTTGATCTTCTTGAACGGTTCCCAAGGCTTAAATACCGGTGTCCATGAATAGTTGATGGCCCCTCGCCAGTCATCTTCTTTCTCATAAACAGTCGTCTCGCCACTGTTACGGCGGTGGGCATGACTATAGGTGAACGAGAAGTTGGCTGGGTCGTAAGGCATCGGGTGCCGTCTGGTGGCAATGCCGACGCGTACATTCGACAGCGAGAAGTTGCGGGTTGTCGATTTTGTGACGGCAATATTCTCCAGTGAGTCGCGTTCATGATTGTCTGCGGTAGCATCCAGTGCATCATCCAACCGTAAGTCAGTATCCAAAGGATTGTACTTCGGACGTCTTTCTTCCTTCGTGATGCTATAATATAAAGGTGCTGATACCTTTGCCTTGTCTGGGAAGAACTTACCCAGTTCGATGTTGGCGGTGATGCTGTATGAGCCGTAGTTGTCGTTTGCACGCTGACTGACTCCTTCTTCCAAACCACCGAAACCTTCGGTCTGGTATTTTCCTTGTACATTCACCGTTCCCAAGTCGCTCAGTTGCATGTTCAGGTTTGCTTGTGCAGCCCATCCGCCCTCATTGGTATAGTCGAGCAGTCGCAATTCATTGAGCCATACCTCACCGCTCTTCTGGTCGTTGGCGAGGTTTCTCACACCCAGAATCATCGTCTTCACCTCTCCTAATGTCGGATTACCCATGATGGTCACCTTGTTGGACGGATGTGCATCGTCATAGACAGAATACTCTGCGTTGTAGCTGGCGGCACCTTGTCCCTTTGCGATGTTGCGGGCTTTCTTCAAGTCGGTAAACAGTTTCAGGTTGATGTCGAGCATGTTGTCTGCCGGCCATACGGCCTCACATCCTGCGCGGCTATAGGTGTCGTAATGTCCTGCAGGCGTCAGTTTCAACGGTATCTCATATTCGTAGTAGTTGTTCTTGTAGTCACTACCCAAACGAATGAACACAGCTAACTGGTTGTCGGCCAGGTTGGTGGTATTCTGCTCCAGTGCGTTGGCGTGAACAAACATCTGCAGACGTTTGTATTGGCGCAGGTCGATGGTGGTATTCTTATATACAGCCTTCGACTCCTTGTTGCCCAAATCGGTCACGGTGATGGCCAATGCCTGCTCGTTGCTTTCTACCAGCTGTGGCTGGGTAGGATCTTGCGCACGTTCAATACCTGGCGGCAATGTATAGTTGACAGGCGTCTTGTCGTTGTTCTCTTCAATATTCACAGCGCTGATAGCCAACTTGCCAGAGGTAGAGACGGATGGGGTGAGTTCTTGTTCATAGATACGCCATTCACCACGTACAAGGTCGAGTGATCCGAAACGCATAACGATGGGTTTCTCGAAGCCTGTCAGGAACATACGCATGAAGCGGATGCTACAGAAGTCACCGATATTTCCTTCCCTCGATTCGTACTCTCTTAATGGAATACGGAACTGATACCATGTGGCACTCTCTGTGTTGCCATTGCGTAATTTCACTGACGACTCACGCTTATCTACGATGAAGTTCTGGCCTACGACAAGGTCCTGCGGGCGGATAGACACATGATACTGGAAATATTTCTCGTATTCGTTCAAGGTGTAGTCCTGATTGATGTCTTCCACATCAGGGGTCGTCTTATAAGAGGTGTCGTAGCTCTCGCTGCGTGTGTCAGAGTCAGGGGAGTTTCCCTGTGGCTTATTGATTTGCTTGTAGCGCTGCAGGATGGGCGCTCGTATCTGGTCGAAGTCGCTACCACGGAAATAATGGTAGTTGTCGTTAGCAGGGTCGGCCCAGATGGAATCGAAGACTTCCGGAGCCACCTTTCCCTGGATCTGTGTCAGGAAGTCCTGATAGCTCTCATACTGCTGTTCCTGTTCATCGGTCAAGCCATTGAAACCAACATCCTGCAAAGCACGACTGCCGCTGGATGTGGCAAAGGCGTAGTTGACAATCGCCTGTGTAGGAATGCGTCCCCATTGGGTGGTGGTCCAACTTTGTGAACCATCGACAGGCATACCGCTCTCGTAGAATTTCTTTCCATCGTGCAGGATGTCCTCGCTCATCTCACCCAAGTTGATATAGAAGTCGCCGCCATATTTGTAGGCATCGCTTTCCTGGTTGCTATAGATAAACGGGTCGAGCAGCCAGAACTCGATGTATTCAATGTTGGCTGTTTCAAAGTCGCTCGTATCCAGTTTGCGCATCATACCGCCCCATGTATGGGTAGGATTGGTGAGATGTCCCTGATAGTCGAGGTTGGGATTAAAGTTATAGGAGCCTCGTTCCTGTGGATAGTAGGCGAGGTTCAGAATAGGCAATGTGGCTGTTGCACCGTTGTAGCTGCTTTGGTCGCGGTTCGGATACAACTCCTTGACATAGACCTCTCGCACATAGTGATTGCTCAACTGGTCGAGGTCGCTCTTGATATGTGCTGGGGTCAGCGAGGAAGAACGGCGGGTGAACAGCGGGTCGATGTTGTACCATGCCAACAGCGAACGGTTATAGCCGCTGGCAAGGGTAGAATTGTCTTTGTGCTCAGGGAAGAAGGCGGGTACACTCGACATCACCCATGAGGTAGGGGTGCTGACATCGATGGTGTTCTTGGTGTTCTCGAAATCGTCCAGATAGGAGGCGTTGTCCTGGGTTCCGTGACTCTTTCCTGCAATCAGTTGTGCAAACTCCGCATTGAAGGAGATGTTTGAGGGCTGTGTCAGGTGCAGGAACGGAATCTTGTCAAGCATATTGGTGAGCCACTGACTTTCCTTCTTCCAGTTCATGCTCAATCCCCACAAGGTGTTGTTCAGCGGTTCATCACCCATTGACACCTTTGTGGTCAGCGCCTGTTCGCTGAGATGCTGGAACGTACCTGCCAACTGGAAGTTCTTGGTGAAGTTGTATTCCCAGTTCACGCCAATCATCGTCTTGCGCTCCATCGCATAGTCTGACTGACTTTCCAGTGACACGCTGACATTGGTGCCGGCATCAATGATACTCTGGTTCAGAATTGTCACTTCACCAGCGGAATAGTCCACGCTGTAGTCCACTCCTTCCACCAGATCGACACCACCAGCCTTGACGACCACCGATCCTTGCGGCACGTTGTAGGCCCCTAACGAGATGACATTGGCGGAGGAACCCTTGAACTGTCCCACCAGAATATATTTGTCTTTCTCGGCAACCTGCTTGGCTGAGGTCTTTGTCATTGAGTAGAGTTCCGTATAGGCATATTTATCAGCTTGCGCCGCAGAAACACCGCGTGATGTCAGGTACTTTTTCAGATACGATCCGAACGGTTCTGCAGACGGGAAGAAGACGCGTCCGTTGCTGACCGTATATCCTTCTACATAGTCATAGTATCCGTTCGGATGCTGACGGTTGTTGTTGTCAAGGCGGTCTGCTCCCAGTACGCGGATCAGGATGGTATCTTTCACCTGTGGTTCAGGGATATAAGAAAGGTAAACACCAGTGGTGTCGCTTTGGAACTTGACATCAAGACGGAACTTGTCTTTTTCCACGTTGGATGCCAAATAATAAACGTTCTTCATCATCAGGTCCCAGTTACCCTGCTGAGGAATGTTGTTGGTGTTTTTCAGCGACTTCACATACAACGCCTTGGTGACGTCAGAGATATCGCTGGCAAATTCACCCACCTGATAGGTGACACCGCCATAGGTGTATTCGTAGGCGATGCCCAAAACCTGGTCGGTTTGTAGGGATGTCTTCAGGGACACATATCCCAATGCTTTGTTGACGGTATATTCTGACGAGGTCAGCATACGGGCACTTTCCAGTTTCTCATAGTCCGTGCCACCCTTGAATTTATCGATTCCATCGAGTATAGATGTCGTCTGGTCAATGTCGCGAGCAGCATTGTAAGTGGTCGTCATTTCCTCGTACTCCGTATTGGCTCTGTTGCAGGGAACAGGATAGCTGTTCAATGTCCATCTGGAATTGGAGACACGTTCATTTTCGCCCAAGTCGGTCAGGGCAATGATATTACGGGTGTTGGTGGTCGTACCGCTTTTATTGGTAACCCATATTTCCACACGGTTGATGGTGATACCAGTCATGATATTGGGAAGGGTACGCATACCGGCATCATATCGGTTCCTAAAATGGTGCGACAGGAAGAAGTGTCGGTTCTCCTCATAGTCAGAGACATCGATTTCAAAGGGTGTCAGCTGTACGCCACCTTTTGACGATACATTTTTGGATGATGACTTCTTTTGTGAGAAAACAGTTTGCAGGTTGAGCTTTCCAAACTGCATGTCCGTTCTGAGACCAAAGAGCGATGATGCACCACGTACCAACGAGTTGTTGGAGGGGAAAGAGATATTACCACCCTCTACCAACTTGATGATTTCGTCTTCCTTTCCTTCATATTTGAGCTTCAGGTTCTGTGTGTCGAAGTCGAATGTAGCATCTGTGTTGTAGTTCAGGTTCATGTTCACCTTGTCGCCTACTTTTCCATTGACGCTGAGGTTGATTTTCTCATCAAAGTCGATGGTGGTCGTCTTACGGTTACGGATAGGCAATGACGGATTGTCGATATTCTTCAAGGTAGCACCGAATTTCAGTTCAGCAGAACCCTGTGTCTTGATGCGCACACCACCAGGACCGAAAATTTTCTCAGCAGGTCCTAAATCGAAATGCATATCCGTGAAGTCGAATTTCTCTTTGCCCTGTTGCTTGCGTACTTCCTCGGTCTTTGAACGGTAGAAGTCGCCCCAGCTCTTCCGCTCGCTCCACTTCATATATTCCTCCTGCGTCATCATCACAGGTGTTGCTACGTAGGTGCCGCCGATCTTGTAGCCGATGACATAACGGTCGAGACTGTCGTTATACTCCACCGTCTGTTTCATGTTGTCAGGACGCTGCAAATCGAAGATGCCCTGGTCCAAGTCATCGTAGGTGATAGGAGTTGTTCGCTGTACAGGCCAACGGGGGTGTAGCAGCGAGTCGGGAATCTCCTCTTCGTCAATCTCTACATCCACAAACTTCTGTTTCGTGGTATCAGGAGGAGCCTCTTGAAGGTCGGGGGATGAGGGTTGAGGATTGAAGGATGCGTGATATCCTACAGACATGATGTGTCCTGCTGCCACAGCAATAAAACTGTAACAGAGCCAGGTCAGCATGACCAAATAGATATTCCTTCTATTCTTCATCTCTTGTCTCCTTGTCTCCTTATTCCTCCCCTTGGGAGGTTAGGTGGGGTCACTTCCTCCCCTTGGAGAGGGGGTTAGGGGGTGAGGCTCTTACTTCACTCTCTTCAATGCCTCTTTCACAACCTGTTCAACAGGCAGGTCGGGTTGTTCGGTCAGAATTTGTGTGACCACCTTTGCGGATGGTGCAGGCGAGAAGCCCAGCATGGTGAGTGCTGATACAGCCTCGTCTCTGATGCCGGTGTTGATGGTAGCAGCACCAGGCGTATTGCTAACGTGCAGTTCCTCCGCAATACCCAGCGACATGATTTTGTCGCGCAGGTCGATGATGATACGCTGGGCAGTCTTCAAACCAATACCCTTAACTCCCTTCAGCATACGTTCATCGCCGTTGGCAATGACATTACACAACTCTGAGGGTGATAGCGACGACAGGATCATCCTGGCCGTATTTGCTCCCACGCCACTGACGGTAATCAATAATTGGTACAGGGAACGTTCCTGCTTGTTGATGAATCCGAACAAAGTAAAAGAGTCATCACGTCCACCAGTAACCAAAACCTCGTGAACAAAGAGTTTGACGGGTGTGCCGTTGCCTTCCTTGTTCGTTTTTGTGCGTAAAGCCTCATACGTGTTGAGCGAAATGTTAAGCGCATACCCTACACCACCGGCTTCAATGACTGCCAGCGCAGGTGTCAGGTCGGCGAGTTCGCCCCTGATGTATTCAATCATGTCTTCTCCTTTTTGTATATATACGTTTAAACTAACGGCACAACGTTACGGTTTATTGTATTTGCGGCTGATTTTTAGAAAAACCATACAGTCCATACCTAAGCCTCACCCCTCTAATCTCTGGGGCAGGGGCAAGGAGCAAGGGGCGAGGAGCAGATTGGATTATCAGGGGAAGATATGGGAGGTGATGGTAGCAAAATGTAGGCAAAAGGTAAAAAATTTAAGAAAAAAGTAAGGTTATATACGAAAAATGTGTAATTTTGCATCCGAAAAAGCAAATAATAGCTAATAGTTCATTATTAAATATGTAGAAAAATGAAGAAAATCAGAGCAGCCGTTGTGGGATACGGCAACATTGGAAAGTTTACTGTTGAGGCACTGGAAGCCGCTCCAGACTTCGAGATTGCCGGTATCGTACGCCGTAAGGGTGCTGAAAATAAGCCCGCAGAGCTGGCGCAGTATGATGTCGTCAAAGATATCAAGGAGTTGAAAGACGTTGATGTGGCGATTCTCGCTGCACCAACCCGTTCTTGTCCTGAGTTTGCCAAAGCAATCATTCCACAGGGTATCAATACCGTTGACTCGTTTGATATTCATACAAGTATCTTGGATTATCGCAGTGAGATGATGCCTATCTGCAAACAAGCCGGAAAGGTGAGTGTCATCGCAGCAGGCTGGGATCCGGGTTCCGATAGTATTGTACGAACACTGATGCAGAGCTTGGCTCCTAAAGGTCTCAGCTACACCAACTTCGGACCAGGTATGTCGATGGGGCACAGCGTGTGTGTACGTTCGAAAGAAGGTGTGAAGAATGCACTGTCGATGACGATTCCTTTGGGTGAGGGAATCCATCGCCGTATGGTCTATGTGGAGCTGGAAGATGGTGCCAAACTCGAAGATGTAACGGCTGCCATCAAGGCTGATCCCTATTTCGCCAATGATGAAACCCACGTCTTTGCTGTTCCTTCTGTCGATGAAGTAAAGGATATGGGACACGGTGTAAACCTTGTACGCAAAGGTGTGTCGGGCAAGACCCAGAACCAACGACTGGAATTCAATATGAGTATCAACAACCCAGCGCTGACAGCACAGGTGCTCGTCAATGTGGCTCGTGCCTCAATGCGCTTGCAACCAGGTTGTTATACGATGGTAGAGATTCCTGTAATCGATATGTTGCCAGGCGAGCGCGAAGAGCTGATACCGCATCTCGTATAATATTGTAATCCATCATAAAATCCCGCATTTCCTGATAATCAGTATTCGGTACAGGAAATGCGGGATTTTATTCAAATACTCCTGTATAGGCACATTTGACACTGTGATTCACCTAATCACTTTTTGAAGTAAAAGTTTGCCCTTTGGTTAATTTTGTCACTCAACAAATGAAATGCGAGCATTTCGATGACAAAAATATGTAAAATAGTTGTGTAGTTTTCAAATTATCACTATATTTGCACCAATAACTTGAATTTAAAACTACTACTATAAGAAATGGACGATAAAACAAGAGTGATACAATCAGGCGAGGCGAAGCGTGATGCTTCGTCGATGCTGCTTGTGGGAACAACATTGCAGATGGGTAAATACCGCATTGATCGCTACCTATCGTCAGGCGGTTTTGGAAATACCTATGAGGCAACTAACCTGGAGTTTGATGAGAAGGTAGCCATCAAGGAGTTCTTTATGAAAGGCATCACCGAACGTGATGGCGATACCGACAGTATCAGTGTAAGTAATTTAGCCAGCAAGCCCATCTTCGATGAACAGTTGGACAAGTTCAAGAAGGAAGCACGACGCTTGCGAAAGCTGAAAAGTGACTATATCGTTCAAGTGCACGACCTGTTCGAAGAGAACGGTACGGCATACTATGTGATGGACTTCGTGAATGGAGAATCCTTGAAAGAGCGATTGGAAGCACTCGGCAGACCGCTGACTGAAGAAGAGGTGAAGAAATTCCTGCCGCAGATATTGAAAGCGCTGGAGGATGTGCACCGTCAGCGTATTTGGCACTTGGATATCAAACCTGCCAACATCATGGTGGATGTAGAAAACAATGCCAGACTGGTCGATTTCGGTGCCAGCAAGCAGATGAAGATAGAGGGTGGGGGAGCAACAACGAATACCGCACCCAGCTATACCGCCGGTTATGCGCCCAGTGAACAGATAGACGGACGAATGGACTTGGTGGGCAACTGGACTGATATCTATGGGTTAGGTGCTACCATCTACAGGCTTATGAGCGGCAACAAACCGCCGATGTTGTCTGACATCATCAGCGACAAAGAACGGGCTTTCAACTATCCTCAACAAGTATCTCCTGAGATGCAGGAACTGGTGGTGTGGATGATGCAGGTTGACCGTACGAAACGACCACAAAATGTCGGTGAAATCAAGGATTTTATCTCACAACGTGGCGGAATGGGTATGTATCCACCAGCATTTCCAAAAATCCTACAGCCAGAACAAGAGCCTGTAGTGGAGACTCCTACTCCTGAGCCTGTAGTGGAGACACCTACCCCTGAACCTGCTGTGGAGGCATCTATACCTGAACCTGTAGCACAACCTCCTGTTCTTCCGCCGATGCCTCCGGCACCGCCAACTCCAGTACCTGTTGATGAATCGACAGCGTTGTCGGAAACTCAACCAGAACCGCAGCCGGAGCCGCAGCCAATTCCAGAACCGAAACCGCAGCCGGAGCCAGTTCCAGAACCGCAGCCGGAGCCGGAGCCAGTTCCAGAACCGAAACCGCAGCCAATTCCAGAACCGAAACCGCAGCCGGAGCCAGTTCCAGAACCGGAACCAGAGCCTGTTCCTGAACCAGAACCGGAACCAGAGCCAGAACCGGAACCGGAGCCAATCAAGGAGGAACCCGAAACACCTCCTGTAGCTCCTCCTGTAGTTCCTCCAGTAGTTCCTCCAGTTGAACCTCCAGTTGAACCCGTACAGCCTAAACCTAAGAAGGAAAAAGGCAAAAAAGACAAGAAAGAGGAGGAGCAAGCAGCTACGGATGAAACTGCTGTGGCCGTTGGCAAGCAACCTGCAGCTGAACAGCCAGGATCCAAGCAACCTGTTGCGGAGCCTAAGAAGAGCAATAAAAAGATGATATTGTCCTTTGCTATCGGAGGCGTTGTATTAGGTTTAATCATCGGAGGCGTGTTCTTCTTCCTCAAGAAAGAAAACAAGTCTGATGCTCCCGCCAACGTGTCGAAGGCATCAGTGGAAACAGTCACCAACCAGCCTGCTTGGGGCTTGTATCAGAATGGCGAGCAACAAGATACCATTCGTTTCACTTATACAGGTCCGATGGCTGACGGCAAGCCCAACGGACAAGGAAAAGGTGTCTATGAGATGGGTGACTACGAAGGCAACTATGTGAACGGCATTCGTGAGGGACAAGGTAAGTTCACTTTCACCAGCGGCGAAAGCAATGGTGACACCTTCGAAGGAAAGTTCAAGAACGATATGTTTGACAACGGCGATTACTACGATGCGAGTGAAAAGCAAATCTTCAAGGGCGACTTCAAAGACGGCAACTTCTATAATGGAGAGTGGCTCAACGAAGACGGTTCGCACTTCGCCAATGTGGTAAACGGACAAGAAAAATAATAAAGGAGAACGAATATGAATATAACGAAAAAATCAAGAAGGAATATGTTGTTGGCGCTGGCTATCCTCGCCGGCAGTATGACGGCAGGTGTGGCTCAGGCTCAGCATACCAGTACATCGCGCAACAAGGGAGAAACGACAACAACACCGGCGAAAAGTGGTAACACCTCTACGAAGAAGGGGAAAACTTCCACATCCTCTTCGTCGTCAGGTATCAGAACTTATACGGAGTCATCGGTGAAGACAACCACCAAGACGACGACCTATTCCTTTAATGGTCATGGCCCGAATGATGCTCCTGCATTCGTGTTCTATGACAATCCGATGGGTCTGGTTACCGGCACCTCCAGGGAGACCACCTATAAGGAGGTACAGAAGTTCCTGAAGAAACAGTATCCGAAAATCAAGCGTGATGAGAAGAAGAACGATTACATCAAAATGTCTCCGTCACAAGGATACTATATGTCGTATTGCGGTATCGTGCCGGATTATATCCAGACAAACTTCGTAAACAAAAAGATTCACAGCTACTCCTATTACTATGTTTTTTCTAAGCAAGAGTACAAAGAGCATGACGTGAAGTCGTTTGTGAAAAAGATGCAATACGAGCTGGACGGTCGAGGTGTGAAGATGAAGGAGGTTGCACCTGATGGCCACAACAGCTATCGTGCCACTCATGAGGGTGACAAGAATGTGGCATTGACTTACGAAGACTTAGGACAATACTATGGTGTACAGTTGTGGGTATCGTATTGATACCTACAACTGTATGAATAGCTTTTTTAGAAACTCTTTACGAAGCGTTCCAGTAATTCCCTGTGGTGACCAGGCAGCACAACGTGGTGGTTGCCAATAGGATTCTTCATGAAATAAACAGTCTGTGTCTTGTCACTCAGCTGAATAACCTGCTGTGTACGACACAGGTCTGGTTCTGCCTGATTGCGAACGAGGGTTCCCTCTGCAATAAACCAACGATTCAGACGAGCAGAAACCTTGAAGATTGTAATATCCCCTTCTTTCATATAGCCTCTGATACCGATACCGATGCCTGACTCAAAGTGGGTGTCTAACTCATAACGCTCCACCATGTTAAGTGGAATGGTGCAGTGGGCAAACAGCATCTCGCCCGTCTCCGGGTCAATTTGGGCTGGGTTTGCCTGGAAACCAGAAACACCAATCAGCGCACGTGCAATCATCATCGTTATCAACGTAGGAATATCACCCTCACAGCCAGCAACGATCCCATCTTGATTGAGTTTGGCCAAAGCCAGACAGCCTGTGTTCTTCATGCTGGTTAGCAGGTCGAAGCAACGCAGGGTGAGTCCTTGCAATTGATAGTCTTCGACCAACTGTTTCAAACCGCGATAGATACGGTTGGCACCAGGCAATGCCTGTTGGATAACTGGATTGTCGCTATGCTCGGCAGGAGTCTCGTCTGTCAGCGCATCAATGCGTTTCATCAGTTCTGTCATCGGAATCGGGATGATTGATATCCCTGACAACATTCGTACTGTTTCGGCGTTTGTATGACTGGAGATCAGCCAATCAGAAGGCTCTCCCACCATTCCTAAACGACAGCCAGCCAATTGTTTGCGGGCCTTGCCCACTTGCTCCAGTAATTTGATACGCTGACTGATATAGGCAGATGAGCCATGAATGATTTCTCCTCTGACATGCTGCTGACGCAGGTAAGAGAGGATTTCCATAGAGGCTGACAGTGAATTACTCTTGCCGGAAGTGAGCAGGTAGATGGTTCGCTGCTTTTTCAAGAGGTCGAGCAACATAGGCTTGAAGATTCCCTCTGTGCCACCCGTACGTACATAGATAAGGTCAAGGGCATGGGTACCGTAGTCGGAGAAGTCGTCGTTTTTGAAGTCGTATTCAATAGACAGACTACCTAAAAACTCATTTGTTGCTGCTTGGATAGCTCGCTCATCGTGCAAAGCTGATGTCAAAGTATAGATGGCGATATTCATGGTGATAAATAATAAATGTAAAGATTAAGGTTTTAAAAAGTGCGCCTGACAGGAATCGAACCTGCACGTCGTAAGACACTAGATCCTAAGTCTAGCGCGTCTGCCAATTCCGCCACAGGCGCCTTTTTATTGTGTCGACACTTGGATTCGGACCAAGGACCCCCACCATGTCAAGGTGATACTCTAACCAACTGAGCTATGCCGACATTTCGTTTGCGGGTGCAAAGATACGATTAAGTGAGCGAAAAACAAAATAAATTCTTTTATTTTTTTCCGAACGAGAGTATCTTCGTGGCGTAGCCTCAAAGGTTGTGCAACCTACCTTATTCAAAACCTACTTTCCTGACTGCATCAATGCCCTCGCATATTCGATGATGGTATCGCGACCATTAGCGAAATCTTCATCGGTGAGGCTCACCCAATGGTCTGGCGTGATCCCGAATTCAGTACATTGCTTGTTTCTGTCATACATAGGACAAGCTGAAAAGCGAACCGACCATCCGTTGGGCAGACTGCTGAAGAAAGGCATTCCTGCACCACCGCCCGTCTGGTCGCCAACGGTGGTTACATTCGGACTGCATTTCATGTATTTGACAAATTCATTGGCGGCGCTGAAGACAGAGCGGTTGGTTAGTACGACAACCTTCTTCTGCCACCGTATTCCCTTGCTGGGCTTCAACCGTTGCTCTTCCATACTGGAAAAGTCGTTGTGTCCTTTGCCCCTCTTGTGCTGTATATATCCCACAAGCCGTTCCTGATTGGTGAAACGCGCTGCCAACTGTTCGGCGTTCGTCAACTGTCCACCGCCATTATTGCGTACATCGATAATTAATCCGTTGCAAGGTGCCAGATAGCTCAATACATCATCGAGATTGCCCTCACCCATACCGTTGTTGAATGATCCGCAGTAGATGTAGCCGATGTTGTCGTCAAGGATGCGGTAGCTGAGTGCACTCGCAATGCGATAGTCGGTACCCATATAGCGGCGATAAAGGCTGTCTGAGAAATTCTGCGGAAAGTCTTCGTGCCACGACCAGTTGCGTGCGATGTCGAATGACGAATACAAGTTCACGTGGCCGTCGCGCAGTTCACTGAGCATATTGGCGAGCACCTCAAACTCCTGCGACTCCGTCATAGTGTTGTTGAACTGCTTGCGGTAGCGTTGATAGACTTCCTGCCAGTCAACACCTAACGTTTGTTGCTTGTACTCAAAGAAACAATAGTGCTCATCCATGATTCGCCACAGTGCCTCGAAGTTTCCTTCGGGTGTATCAGCATATTCCTCCTCATCAACACAGGAGGTGAGAATGGGTAAAAGGCATAAGGGTAAAAGAGTAAAAAGATAAAAAAGACGGGATCGTTTCATTGGATGATGGTGTTAGAAGTTTCCCCTCAAGGGGGAGGTTGGAGGGGACTTTATAACATTTTCGTAATACCTATTATAAATAGGTGGGAGTACTGGTGCATTTTCAGGTTGTTGACTTTTGCCTGCTGATAGTCGCCAAAGTAACCTACTCGTAGCCAAGTGCGACTCCATTTCCGCGTGGGTTTGAAGTCGAAGCACAACAGCTGCCGCAGCGACGGGGTGCAACCGATGGTTGTCGGAACGATGTTATGGTCGTAGTTGCCCTCGTTGAAAATCTCATAATATGACTGTCCGTAGTTGGGCGAGAACATCACACCCACTAAGGGTGCCATTGCTTCATAGCGCACAACAAACGGCATCGACTTGATATGTGAGCGGTAGGAGGCTGCCACCGATGGTGCTAAGTTGACAGCAGCTCGTGCCTGTGCTGGGTTGTTGTTGTTACGGGTGTTATACAGGAAGCCTAAGTTTACGTCAATACCTGCACCTGCTTCTAACCGCAGCTTCCGGTCGCACAGCCACCAGTTGTAGCGCAGATGATATTGGAAATTGTACATTCCCCCGATTTCATCGTTGTTGTCAGCACGGTTGTTGACAAACGACAGTTCTCCTTGATGGATAACGGTCTGCGAGATGTTCTTCCAATGGGTGGGACGCGAGCAGTGATTGACATACCGCACGTCGATACCATGATATTTCTCTGCTGACAGATAGGTGTCGAGGATATTGGTTGGACCGATTGCAATCATGTTCGACTGGAATCGGCTCAGACTGTCGGTCTGGGCTGAGGCAGACAAGAACGGCATCATCAACAGCCATAGAAAAACAAGCTTCTTATTCATCAGGGAACAGGTTTAGTTGTCCTTCCATTTCGTCGCGGATGCGCTGCTCACTCATTCCTCGTTCCGACAGCGGAGGAAGCTCTTTTGGCTTCTGAGGCATCTCCAGCTTTTCTGCATTTTTCTCAACTTCTTGGGCCTCGGAATCCTCTAAAGACTCAGCATTCTCGTCATCCTCCGGCTCCGGTTCAGGTTCAGGAAAACGGGTGGGTTCCAGTTCTTCTATCTTCTCCGTCTCCCAGGTGGTCAGGCGCTTGCCGTGAGCTTTGAAGCCTTTCACTCCGATAAACTCTTCCACATCGATTTCCATCGGCTGACGGTGTGCGTCGTTGCCTCCGAAGGTGATCTGAATGCGCGGATATACCTGGTCGCTGAGCAGGATAGACTGCGAGTTGACATTTTCGCCCAAGTAGTTCTGGTGCTTCTTGACAGCCTCCATCAAGAAACGTTTGATGTAGGGATAGCCTTTGTTGTCGGCATCATAGAGCACAGCCGTCCACACCTTTGTTTCGTCAAACTTCTCAATGCGTACGATATTGCTCTCATAGTGGTTGTTCACATCGATATTCGTCAGATAGAACTCACCATTGTCGAGGACAACAAGGATGCTTTCGTCATCGTTGAACTCACCCAGGAACCGTCCGTGCTCTTCGTAGTTGATACGGTTGACGTCTGGGTCGAACCATACTTTTCTGCCGCCAAGGGTGGAGTGTCCGTGACTCTTCAGACTGATGCGCTGAACAGGGAACTTCGTCAACAGATTTCCCTTGCTGCTGCGCCCCTTGATGCTGATTTCCGAGAAATCTTTGATCAGGAAGATGTTGCGCTTCTTGATGGTCGGGTCGAGGGTAACCTTGATGCTCTCTGCCTCGCCGTTGGGGTTGGCCGTAAAATAGATGACGCGCGAACCGGGCTTGCCTTGTGTGAGGTCGTACTCTTTCTCGCGAGTGATAGCCGGCACGTTGAATCGTTTGATATAATAGTAACCGCCCTTGCCGTCGCGATAGACGGCATTGTAAATGGTGCGCTTGTCGTTCTTCTTGAACACTTGCACATGCATGATGTTCTTGCCGACAAAGGTCTTCTCGCTAACGCGGATGACCTTGTATTTTCCGTCTTTGTAGAAAATAATGATGTCATCGATGTCTGAGCAGTTGCAGACAAACTCGTCTTTCTTCAGACCTGTGCCGATGAATCCTTCCTGACGGTTGATATAAAGCTTCTGGTTGGCTTCCACCACCTTCGTGGCCTCGATGGTTTCGAAGTTTCTGATTTCTGTCAGACGTGGATGGTCGGCACCGTATTTGCTCTTGATGAACTCGAACCAGCGAATGGTAACATTGGTCATACGGCTCAAGTCCTTGTTGATGTCTTTGATCTCTTCCTCGATGCGGGCAATGAGTTCGTCGCTCTTGTCCTTGCTGAATTTCGCAATGCGCTGCATCTTGATTTCCAGCAGGCGCAGGATGTCTTCCTTGCGCACTTCACGGATAAACTGCGGATAGAACGGGGTGAGCCGTTCGTCGATATATTCACAAAGGGCATCGGTAGAGGTGGCGTTCTCAAAGGGTTTCCCTTTGTAGATGCGCTCCTCGATGAAGATGCGTTCCAGTGAGGCAAAGAACAACTGTTCTTCCAGTTCTGCCTTGCGTATCTCCAACTCCTTGCGCAACAGTTCCTTCGTGCTGTTGACAGAATGTTTCAGCACGTCGCTCACCGTTAGGAAGCAAGGCTTATGGTCTTCGATGACACAGCAGTTGGGTGAGATGTTGATTTCGCAATCCGAGAAGGCATACAGGGCATCAAGGGTCTTGTCGGATGATACGCCTGGTGCCAGATGAACGAGGATTTCTGCCTCTGCTGCCGTGTTGTCTTCCACCTTCTTGGCCTTGATTTTTCCTTTTTCGATGGCTTTCAGGATGGAGTCGATGAGGGTAGAGGTGTTCTTTGAAAAAGGTATCTCGCGGATAACGAGCGTCTTGTTGTCGAGTTTCTCTATCTTGGCGCGAACCTTCAGCACACCGCCGCGCTGACCGTCGTTGTATTTGCTCACGTCGATGCTGCCGCCAGTGGGGAAGTCGGGATACAAGTGAAACTCTTCGTTACGCAGATAGCTGATGGCAGCCTCGCACAACTCCACGAAGTTATGTGGCAGTATCTTCGTTGACAGACCGACGGCAATACCTTCGGCTCCTTGCGCCAACAGCAACGGGAACTTAACGGGAAGCGTAATAGGCTCCTTGTTCCTGCCGTCATAGGAAAGCTGCCACTCGGTGGTCTTCGGGTTGAAGACGGTGTCTAAGGCAAATTTAGACAAACGGGCTTCAATGTATCGGGGCGCTGCCGCACGGTCGCCGGTGAGAATGTTGCCCCAGTTGCCCTGCATGTCGATGAGCAGCTCTTTCTGTCCCATCTGCACCAGAGCATCGCCGATAGAGGCATCGCCGTGGGGGTGGAACTGCATCGTGTGCCCCACGATATTGGCTACCTTGTTGAATCGGCCGTCGTCCAAACGCTTCATCGAGTGCATGATGCGACGCTGAACGGGCTTGAAACCGTCTTCTATATGGGGAATGGCGCGATCCAGAATGGAATAGCTGGCGTAATCCAGGAACCAGTTCTGGTACATGCCGCTCAGATGGCGCACAGCAGAAGCATCGAAACGACTCACAGGGTGATAGTCAGAGTGGATATCTTCCACCTGCTCTGTCTCTTCTTCTTGAATGTGTTCGTTATCTTTGATTTCTTCGTCCATGTAGAGGGTTATCTGTTAAAAAGCTTTCTTGAATTGGATCTTTCCGAATTTCTTGAAATCAAGGCTTTCAATCTCAATCAGGTTCTCATGGCGAGCTTTGCCGATGAGCTTCAAAGCCGTCTTCTCGTTTACTTCTAAATGCTGCTTCAAACCTTTAATCAGGCGATTCTGTGAAATCACAGGCTTCTCGGCTTCATTGAAAATAAGGTCGATGGTAGTCTTGAGCTGTTCTACATTGTTGTGTAAACTCAGACGATGATGGAATTTGTAAAGAACAAGTCCAATTCCAATCAGGAAAACAATTCCTACAATTAGTACGGTTTTCATTATTGTTTGGTTTAGAAATTTCTTCGCAAATTTACAACTTTTTTTTAAAAAACACACCAACGTATAAAAAAAAATCGTAAATTTGCACCAAAATATTCTATCTAACCATCAAAAAACATTCAAATCTATGACGGAAAACAATCAAAAGGTACCTGTAGAGGAACACAAAAATTCTGAACAGGAATCGCGCTTTGAACATGGCAGACACATCACGGGGGGATTCTTAGGCCCACTTTTAGCAATACTTATTTGGCTGATACCTATCGAAGGACTGACGCCTGAAGCTCACAAACTGCTTTCTATCGTCGTCCTAGTGGCAATTTGGTGGATCACAGAACCAGTGCCCATCCCTGTCACATCGCTGGTAGGACCAACGCTCTGCGTCGTCTTCGGCGTTGTGAAGATGAAAGAAGCTTTCGCTGCTTTCGCCAATCCGATGATCTTCCTCTTCATGGGCGGCTTTATCATCGCCAAAGCAATGACGGTCAACGGACTCGACAAGCGTATCGCATACGGCATCATGTCGATGAAATGGGTGGGAGACAGGCCGCGACGCATCTTCCTGGCCATCGGTTTGGCGTGTATGCTGTGTTCCGGATGGATTAGCAACACCGCTACGGCTGCCATGATGTTCCCCATCGCCCTGGGCTTGTTGGAGGCTATCAGGGAGATGATGGCGCACAAAGGGAAAATCATCAACCTACATACTTATAAATATGCTACGGGGCTGATGCTGATGACGGCCTACGCCTGCTCTATCGGTGGTGTGCTCACACCAATCGGAACGCCGCCAAACATCATTATGATTGGCTTCCTCGACCAGTTGGCTAATACGCATATCTCCTTCTTCAACTGGATGATATGGGGCTTCGTGGCAATGGTATGCTATTTCATTATCACCTATATAGTATTAACGCGTTTGTTCCCTGCCGACATCAAGCGTATCGAGGGAGCACAGGAACTGATTGCCGAAAAGGTGAGAGGACTGGGCAAATGGACGCTCGCACAGAAGAATACGCTCTTCGCTTTCCTCGTAGCTGTGGTGTTGTGGGTAACACCAGGTATTATCAGCTTGTATGACGGTACCGACAGCGAACTCCTGAAGGCATATAACAGCATCCTGCCGGAAGCAGCTGTTGCAATGATTGGTGCCCTGTTGCTGTTCTTCTTGCCTGCCGACAAAAAGTTCAAGAATAAAACGCTTACATGGCGTGAGGCTTTAGCTGGTATCGAGTGGGGCACATTGCTCCTTTTCGGTGGCGGACTCGCAATGGGTGGTATGATGTATTCTACGGGTCTTTCTGCATGGATTGGACAATTGATTATCGAGAGTCTTGGAGGTAATCCGTCTGAGTACGTCTTCGTCGCAGTCTTCTGCGTGATGGCGCTCCTGCTTTCCGAGCTGACGTCTCATACGGCAGCTACCAATATGATTGGCCCGTTGGCGATTGGCGCAGCACTCTCGGCTGGTTTCAACCCCGTGCCTGTTGCAGTGGGTGTCGCACTTTCGTCATCGCTCGGCTTCATGCTGCCTGTCAGCACACCGCCGAATGCAATCGTTTATTCCAGTGGGTATGTGCCCATCACGAAGATGATCAAGACGGGTGTCTATATCGATTTCATCGGTATCTTCTGCATCACAATCCCCATTGTCCTCTATCTCGTCAACCTGATATTGGGCTAATCCTCTCTTTCTGAATCGTCAAAAAGACTCTTCAATATTCAAACTACCCATTTCGTCCACACGATGAAATGGGTAGTTTTTATGCCTATTCGTGAGTATCTTTGCGTATTTGGTATTTTCCGCATACTTTTCTTGCCTCTCTCAAAACAATAACTTTTTGCCAAAATGAAATTCTCTAGAGAATTTTTTGTAAGAGGACAGCTATCGCAACAAATTCTCTAGAGAATTTTGTCCAAAAGCATACCTTTTACCCTCCAAGACCTGTCAGTCTCCTGTCAGTCTCTGTCAGTCTCTGTCAGTCTTAAAACGACGTAACTTGCTGATACATAGCGTTCCTGTCAGTCTGTCAGTCTATTTTTCATTTTTTTGCAGTATTGTAACAACAAACATTCCACTTTTTTGGATAATTATACGTAAAAATGTGGTTAAAATCTAGTTTCAACTTTGTATTCTTTTTCCTTCCCCTGGTCAGAATATCTCAACAAGTCTCGCTATAAATATTGGATTGCGAAAACAATGCTAAAACACGAAAGCAATGCGAAAAGATTTTTTTAACGAACACAAATGATATGAATTGACACGAATGAATCATAAAAAGTGGCGATAATATTTGGTGTCTTATATTTATATAATAAGGTGTAAGTTTATTTTTGTGTTTGTATTCTTGATATAGGTCAAGTTGAAATCTAAACGTTTGTTAAATCGGAAAAATTCCTTTGGGAAAGTTTGGAGGGTTCGCAGGAAAAGCATACCTTTGCACCCGCTTTCGCCTCAAAACGGGGTGTTGAGCGGAAAAGATAAGCGTTCTTTGAAAGATTTACATAGACAGATAAGAAGTACAAGAAGCGAGTACTCTATGTTTTGAGTACTTGGGTAAACGAACCGTCATTATATTATATAATAAGGTGTTTCTTGACTCAATGACAGGAAAG
>Ga0326511_10000048_pt1 | contig 92751 bp, 115 predicted proteins | sample 0_2496_0518_D_FD_203701 | JGI IMG/M metagenome (GOLD analysis project Ga0326511, IMG submission 203701) | Bovine rumen microbial communities from UC Davis, California, United States - 0_2496_0518 | ecosystem: Host-associated > Mammals > Digestive system > Stomach > Rumen | place: USA...
TCCTAAAAGTTTTATACTGTGTCTAAGATCCTGAGCCCTACCGCTCAGGGTCTTTATTTTTTTTTGATTTGTCAATCGTTATAGTATATAGAGAAATCTATTTCTCAAATATTGTATGGAGGGTTCAATATGGTACGGTACGAAAATGACTGTGTAGACTGCGGTTTACCTTGTTTGGGATCAGCTTGTCCTAATCAGAATGTAAAGCACTTGTACTGCGATAACTGTAAATCTGAGGTAGAAGAACTATATGAGTATGATGATTCAGAACTCTGTGAGGAATGTCTGCTCAATATGTTCTTTAAGATCACTTGTGATGACTGAGGTGACAGTATGCGCTTTGAAGTGATAAACAGCATAGGTAATACAGTCTTTTGGACAGAGCACTATAGTTGTATACCTTCCACGGAACATCTTACGCTTATGGCTAAAAATCAGTATAAATTCAGACTTGATGGTAAGAGTATATCTGCAAGTAGAATCTCTGAATTAACAGAATTAACCCCAAGGTCAGATGTTCCTAAAGCAATCAAATCAACCACAAAGAAACTATTTTAAGGAGACAAGTATGAATAAGGAATTGTATTTAACAGTAACAACTTTTAGCGCAGCAGAATTTGAGGATGTATGCGCACTTGTAAAGGATTGGACATATATGCCGATAATGAAGTTTGAGTATCACAAATCTGATACTATAAGGCAGATTGTTGCTATAAGCACTGATTTTGTCGAGATTACGAATATGTATAATCTGCTGATGCTTAAAGCTGATGCCGAGCTCTGCCTGCGGAATTATAAGGTATGAGGTGATATGTGTGGGAAATGATATAAACAAATTGAAAACTATACTGCTCTTCTCTCAGTATGCAGTACGTGACATCAATCAAGAGTTCAAAGATATAGGTACTTCAATACGATTAACATACCCTACGGAAACCAATGCTATAACTATAACCTTGAATAACAGCATCTGTGTCAGCCATAGTTTTATAGAGCTTGATGATCACGGTAAAACTATAGTTGATAAGGCTTTCCGGAATTATGGATTAATACCGATATTCTATAAAGGATCAATAGGAGTTGAAGTGGACAATGATTAAATCAAAGAGTACAACGAAGTGTTCTGAATATGCAGATATTCATTCAGAGATACAAGAGATTCTATGCAATGTGAAGCTGGCCGCTGAGGGTGTCACTGAGCAGAACAATAACCTTTTTATGACCGGGTATCAGGTTGGGTATAATGATGCATATGAACTGCTTATGGAGCAGAGTTATCTTCTTATTCAAATGATATCTATAGTAAAACGTGTGGAGTCTACATTAGGCTGTCATCTGATAGATGATGAACTTGCAGCAAGCATAACTAAGATTCTGGGAGATTATGACTATGGAGAAACAGATTATAACGTATAAATTCGCTAAGAGATTAAGAATTCTTATGGCTATGAATGATCACGATAATTCAGCAGTCGCTAAGTTACTGAACTGCAATACTGCAAGAGTAACAAATCTCCGGTGTGCAGCAACGTGTCCAAAGGATAGTGAGCTCAAAAGACTCTGTGAGTTCTATGAAGTACCTATTGAGTTTTTGTACGGAGATAAGCCGTTTACAATAACACAGGAAGTAAACAACGGTTCCTCTGTATCGTGGGATTGTGACTAATAGAAAGGGAGAAGCTATGTTTTACGCTATTCAAGATGGTGATGTATACAACCTCAAATTCAAGTATGATCCGGATTTAATAGCAATGATAAAGAACGTACCGGGTAGGAAGTATATACCGGATGGTAAGTATTGGACCATACCCAGTTCACATTTGGGTTTCTTAATGAATGAAGTCAAAGGTACACCGTATGAACAAGCTTTACAAATTCAGTCTGATGAGATGATAAATCAGAATGCTACCCTTGATTCTACATCTGAAATCCCCGATATAGACATTTCCGACATTGATATTTACGTCAAGAATGGATTTAAGCTTTACAATCACCAGCTTGCATTCTTAAAGTACGCAAAGGCTAAAGAACGTAAAGGCTTTATATTAGCGGATGACCCCGGCTGTGGAAAGACTCTTGAAGTGATTAACTATGCTCTATACCAACGCAAGAAGTATGGGTATAAACATTGTCTCATCATAGCTTGTGTTAATGTAGCTAAGTATTCTTGGCAGGATGATATAGCAAAGCATACCAACGGTCAGGAAGAGGGCTATATCCTCGGTACAAGGTTGGTTACAAGAGGGAAGCGTAAGGGTCAGATTAAGTACAATGTTAAGGGTTCAGATAAAGTTGACGATATAAGAAACGGGCATATGTACGGTGATGAATCTGCTCCGGAGCTGCCATTCTTCCTCATCGTCAACATAGAATCTTTGCGCATAAAATCCGGTAAGAAATATCTGCTTGAAGAAGCGATTATAGATATGATTAATGCGGGATCATTGCCTATGATTGTAATAGATGAATGTCATAAGAATATGAGTCCACAGGCTACACAGGGTAAGCTCATACTTGATATAAAAAGACGTACCGATAAAGCTGTCCAGTGGATTCCAATGACAGGTACACCCATCAGAAATAAGCCTATTGATGTATTTACTCCGTTGAAGTTAGTGGATGGTCACAGCATACGCAGTTTCTATGAGTGGTCTCATCAGTTCTGCATCTATGGTGGATTCGGTGGTTATGAGATATTGGCATATAAGAACATACCAATACTTAAAGAAATGTTGCACGGAAATATGATACGCAGAAAGAAGTCAGAAGTATTGGATCTGCCACCTATAGTATACATAACTGAGTATGTCGAGAATACACCATATCAGAATATGCTATATGAAGCGATAGCAGAAGAGCTATATGAGAATCGAGATGAAATTCTTAATTCAGCAAATCCACTGTCACGTATGCTCCGGCTCAGACAGGTAAACGGTAGTCCGGAACTGATTGATAATGATGTGATAACACCGAGAATCAAGGAACTTATAGCTAAGGTAGATGATGCTTACCTTGTACAATATAATGCCAAGGTTGCAAGGTTGATGGAGCTTGTAGATGATATTGTTGAGCGTGGGGAAAAGGTTATTGTATTCTCCAATTGGGTAGAACCGCTCAGAACGATATATAAATTCGTATCAAAACGTCATAAGACTTGCTGTTATACAGGTACGATGTCTGAATCTGATAGAGAAAAGCACAAGAGAGTTTTTCAGAATAACCCAGAGTATAAAGTGATACTCGGTACAATTGGTGCTCTTGGTGTGTCTGCTACACTTACAGCTGCTACAAATGTTATCTTCTTTGATGACTGCTGGACACCTGATGATAAGAAGCAGGCCTATGATCGTTGCTATCGTGTGGGTACAACACAGTCTGTATTTGTATACACCTTGATTTCCAAGGGTACTATAGATGAGTATGTCAATCAGATTCTTGAAAACAAGAAAGCTATATCGGATTTCATTGTGGATAATAAGCTTGACCTTAAAAAGAATCCGGAGTTATTCAACTTCTTGTTAGGTATGGGGAATCGGAAATGAGAATGACATTTGTGCATTTTGCCCTTTGAGTATAGATTTGCCCTATAGTCAAATACAACCTCAAAAGTAATATTGCACAAAAACAACCAGTGGCTTGCACTGATATAGTTATATTATTAAAATATATCTAATTGCTCTTTTGCAGTATATTGGAGTTGATTGATATATATATAAACCTACGAGGTATAAACCTTGTAGGTTTTTTCTTTTATCTATAGAAACAATCGTTATTATATATAGGATATGATAATGTGGTCATAGCCGGATAACCTTATATATCAGAGATTAATATACCCTGATAGTGAGGTGTCAATTATGAAACGATATATTAAGGCAACATCAGAGATGAGTGAAGCACTCGATACCGCTCTTGATGAGCTCAGTTCAGACTTTGAATATATCATAGATGGTCTGAAGAAACTCAGTAGAACAAGCACAGATAAGGACAAGGAAGCTTTGTCTATCGCATTGAATCTGAGTTCAGCACTTGCATCTACGATTGATGATATATCAAATTCAATTACAGAATAAGGAGTGATTATAACTATGGCTATTAAGAAGTATAGTGTTAAGGCATCTGCGGAAGCTAAAGCAGTAGTAGCTTCAAAGGGCGAGTACATCAGCGCAGCGCAGTTCTCTGATACGCTCAAGTCCGCTAAGAAGAAGTTCAATGAGAAGTTCAAGAAGGGACCGTATGCTTGTGCAGAAGTACAGGGTATGGGTTATATCTACTACAATGACGGTAGTAAGATTTATGTACCTAATGTCCTCAGATCATATGATGATGCTCTCGCTCAGGTTAAGAAACTTAATACTGGTGCGGCCGGTAAAGTGGCTGCAAGCAAGTCCTTTAAGAAAACAGTAAAGGCTTCATCTTCTGCAAAGCGTAGAATTGGTAAGGAGTCTGTAAAGGCTTCTGAGCTTTTGGGTGGAATAGATAAACTCCCAGAGCGCGGCAAGGTTATCACTAAGACCATAAATGGTGATCCTACAGTTATTGTGGGTATCGATGATAATAAGTATATGTATAAATCGTATCTTAATAAAGCAAGTGCATCCGGTGATGTGCAGTTTATCAGAAACCTCATTAAGAAAGGTGAAGTTCCTGCTAATGCTGTCAAGAACTTGGGTTATAAGCTCTATACGGCTTCTGATGATGTAGAATCAGCCTGCGGTAAGAAGTCTGTAAAGGCCGGAAGATATTCTGATGCTGTTCCTTATGAGAATAGAAAGTATTGGTACTTTACAACTCACGGTATCGGTCCCGGTACGCTTCCGAAGGATGTAAATATTCTTGACACTCAGGAAGGTCAGAACCGGAAGGGTACGTGGGGAGACTATCTCTTACTCGATGCGGTGCTCAATACTGATGAGCTGAGAGAGTATGACCTTATTGAGCTTGCACCGCTTGATGAAGAGCCTACAATTAAGCCGTATAAGAACAAGAATACAATCTCTGTATTTGATTCTTGCGGTAAGAAGTCTGTAAAATCCTCAAAGTCAGTAAAGAGTTTCGGTGTAAAGGCATCTAAGTCTGTAAATGCTGCAAGAAATTCAAAGACTGTGGTTGAGCTTGTTCTTCAAGGAAACTATGGCTATGGCTGGGATGACCTTGTATCCTATGACAACACGCCTGAAGGTCGTAAGGAAATGAAGGATGACCTTAGAACCTATCAGCAGGAAGAGAGAGGACGTGCAACATTCCGTACCATTGAGCGCAGAGTAGCGAATCCGGATTACAAAGCTCCGGCTGACAGATTCAGAGTAACACCATACAAGCTTGGGTTTAAGTATAAAGATGGTGATACCGTGAAGTTCGCAGATATGGAGGAAGCTATCGAGTATGCTGTGTCTCAGGATAAAGATGTTGTTCTGAAAGATGTTGTTACCGGATATAAGACTCAGATATCAAATGATACAAGCTTTGGACTGAGTGGACAGGATCGAGATAACTTCAATGAGCGTAACATTCGTAATTTCAGACAAGTTGTAGGGGAATCCGAAACGGTTGAATCCTCTGTGTCGGCAAAGAAGCAGTTCGGTGTAAAGGCATCTAAGTCTGCTAAGAAGAGAGTATCCGCTGCAAAGGGATATTGGGCTGATGACCTCAACGCAGAAAATAACCGTAAGATATTGCAGACACTTAGAGATGCTATAGCAGATAAATATGATTCTTGTGAGATCGGTGCGATTTGTATAGTTGTGTATGATGTTCAATCAGGTGTTAGAGTAGGCAACTATTCTTTTGAAGTTGAATTTGTCAATGTAGATACTACGGATGATATATCTTTATATGTAGCATCTTCTCCTGAATCAAGAGGTAAGCTTGTATGCGTGCTAACAGAGTATGGACTCTCTGAACCGTATGGTAAGGATATTTCAGCACAAGATACATTTACAATCCCAATGTCCGGCTCAAAGAATGCGCTTTCTCAGAAGATTGAGGAAATCGCTGAGGAACTATCTACCGGAAGCGTAGAGGGTGCGTGTGGCAAAAAGCGTACAGTAAAGGCTTCAGCTGCCGCTAAGAAGCGTAAGGCTATAAAGGCATCCGGAATACAGGATGACATAGTGATGTACTTCAACGGAGATAATGTATATCAGGGAAGTGTCTATGACCTTGCAGATGCGGTAGAAAATCTCTGTTATGATGATGAAGTAAACGCTAAGTTCCAAGAGTGGTGTAATCAGTTCGGTGATCCTTTTGATTTTGATGGCTCTCCGATTGATACCGCAAGAGTGTTTACCGATATTATCATCCAAGAAGCAGAGGAAGCACCGGAGACAGAGAACGGTGGTTCTCAGTTCTATGAAGATGGCAACGGTATTCTTGACTTTGAGATATTCTATGCTAATGAGGGTATTTATAGTGCTAAGTCTATAAAGTGTTGGGATAATGGCAATGATGTTTGGGAGTATCAGGAATCATATGATTATTATTATGATGAAGAACCACCTGCACATATCGCTAAGGAACTTGAACGCTTGGCTAAACTTACAGATAAGTATACAGACCGTTGGTTTGAGAAGTTTGAAGAGCTCCATCCGGGTGAACGCTATACTTCCGTAGATCCCCATCCTGATGTAGATGAAGCCGTAGGTTATACTCTTGATGATGCAGAGTATAGACCTGATGGGATAAAAGCATCAACAGACATCAAAGCAGATACGTGGGAATCATCGGAGGAAAACATAAATGATATGCTGAATGATTCTTATGAGTATGATGGCTTTGATGATAGCGATATGTTGGAGTATGTAGATAGTTTCCTTCAAGATGCAAGCAGCGGTGCGTGGCTGAGTACAGATCACGTAGTATACAATGGTCCTGATGATTGGGAAGTATCTGCTGGTCTGAGTCCGGAAGCTGTTGAATCAGATTTTTGGTTCTTCCTTGATGATGTAGACCACGAATTGTATGAGGAGATGCTTGAAGCGGAAATAGCAAATCCGTTGGATGAAGATCCGATAAACTACACATACAATCAGAATGCAATCAATGGAAATGAATTCTATATCCAGCTTTATCCTAATAACAATCAGATATATGCACCACAGATTGACTTTGATGAGGAATATCTGACACCTGAATGGTTGGAAAGACTTACTGAGATTCGTAAGGCATATGAAGATAGCCGTATAGCTGCTTATACTGAGTTTCAAAATAGTCTTGGATCATTTCTCGCTAATGGTATAACAGCTTCCACCGAAGTAAATGCTGAACTTCAACTCAGCAGAAACAAGTGGGATCGTAAGAAGTACAATTGGTCTGACTACAAGAACTCTATTACCGATATAGACGGATATGTAAAGGATCTTGCTGACGGAGTAGTAGAACGCTTCTCTAATCTCACATATGATATATCTGATGAAGCAATCACATTTACAGATGAAACTGGTGCAGTAGTATATATTCAACCTATAGATGAAATCGTTCCTGAGAAAGACGATTTAGATAATGACATTACAGAGCTGGGAGATGCAATTCAGCACGCTAACGAAGAAGCGGATTGGTTCTCACAGGAGCAGGTTTGGGACGATTGGGACGATGATCCTGATTACGCTACAAGAGCAGTAGAACTCAGCCGGGATATAAACTGCGCTGAAGAAACAGTTGACATTGATGACCTTGAATATATTACAGGTGACACTTCCGCAGAGGATCGCATATTTGATGTTATCATTGATAAGCTTAGAGCATCAGAACTTTCTGAGTTTGGTGAAGTAGATATACTCGGTGGTGATGCTGACATTAAGATTTATCCTGATGGTGCGGATATTGACTATATCATAGCATTTATCGCAGATCCAATTGCTATTGGACTTGAAGATAGATTTATGAAGTATGTAAAGCACCCTAACTATAATGACCTCAACTCTACTCAGCAAATCAATGGTCTTACCACTGAGATAATCGTGCATAATGGTGTTATACGTGCAGTAAACTATGTAGATCTTGATGACTATGACCTCAGCAACTATGACATACCTGCCTATGAGAAATATGTTGAACAGCTTGCAAGGCCAGTAGTAGAGGAAATCTATAACTTTATAGATCAAGCGGTATATGACGGAAACATCACAAGCTCAACTAATATTACAGCTAATGCGGATGATATGTCTGATGATTGGGGCTACGGCTTTGATAGCAACGGTGATCCAGTAGATGAATCTACAGTAGAGGAACTTGAAAGAATCGCGCAGGAGATTCTTGATAAGTCAGAGATTCACAGTATTGATGAATATGCTGACCTTCACAACTTCAACTACTACGCAAGCATCCCCTATATTCAGGAAAGTTTTAATATAGCATTTACCTATGTAGCTGATATATATGAACTTTCAGAGCGTGGTCTGCTTACTGAGGATGGAATCTTTACTACTGTTGCACCGTATAATATTCGTTTCAATGTACGTTGCAAGAACGGTGAAGTTGAATATGCTGAGTGTACAGGTGTTGATGTGAAAGATAACTATGTCAAGGATGTTGAACTCAAAAACTTCAATCTTGATGCTCTTGTACAGTTTGCAACTGACCTTGTAAACCCGGTAGCTAAGGATATCTACTACGGAACAACCAATATATGATGTGAATACACTATCTCCTCAGCAGGGTACATCAGTATTCTGTTGAGGAGAAAGGTGAATATATAAATGAGATGATTATATTATGAATATTAAGTATGGTAAGTCTAAGAGGATTATGGCTTCTGAGTCTGATGGAAACTATGATAAGTCATTCAAAGCAAAAGGTACCACATACTACATTGAGATGCTATCCGGAGCTGGAAACTATGTAGCTAAGTGGTGGGATTCATCTGATAATGGTTTAGGCTACAATAACAAGGGTTGGGTAGCTATTGAGGGTAAAAATTATCGTGCGCTCAACAACATCAGTGATGTTTCTTCTGACAATATTATTGATTTGTTAAGTGTCGTTAGTGATTATGACAGAAAACCCGGTAAGCCTATTCAGGATAGAATTAAGCGTGAGGTTGCAAAGCTCCTTGATTTTGATGCTATCAACTCTGCCTGCGGTAAGAAGTCTGTAAAGGCTTCCTATGATCCTGATACTGCGGTTGGTATTTTCTATGAATCTCTCGATATCTTGAACAGATTCTTCAAGGGTACTTGTGTGTTCAAGGCAACAGTAGGGTCATATAATATGCCGAAGTGTACATCATACTATGAGAATGATGGTGTTGATTTCTTACGTGATCTTAGTAGTCTCATAAAGGATAATAGTAGTCAAGCCATTATGGAGTGGATAGAACAGTATGAAAGCAACCCATTGTATCTTGCCGTAATCAACGGCACAGAGGATGAATATATACAGGAACATATATCTGGTGAAGATATGAATAATATCGATCCTACTGTAGACCTCGGATTTGTCGATGAGTGGTACGATATGTTTGATCATGATTGTTACCTATTGGGTGTCGAGATTGCCGATCAGATATGTGGATACCTTAGTTATTTCTCCGATATAGTAGCTGATGCTGATGGCTCTTACGATTATGAGGATGATTTCTATGAGGTTAGGCTTAACTATTATGGTGACAATGTGACATCTTCTACAAAGCCAAAATCTTCACGTAGAGGTGTAAACGCATCTACTAAGCGTAGCCGTAGTGCAAAGGCTGTAAAGGCATCAACATATAATTCTATTGAACTTACATTTATTAGCCCTAATCTTGAAACAGGTCGTTTAGTCGTAGATAAAGCAAGGGAAATAGGTGGTTTTGGTTCTACGTGGAACGAGCATAGTTGGGTGTATATAGATGTACCATCAGATCAATCTGTTGATAATGTTGATGATCTGATTCAATATGCTCAGAGTGTAGGTGTGTATCTTAATAGACCATCTGCTAAATTGCTTGATGCTTGGGCGGATTCTAAAGCTCAAACTGTTCTAAGAGGATGTACTGAGAAATCTGTAAAGGCAAGTGCAATTATGAGTGCGGCAGATATATCTAATCTGACAATATATGTACCAAGCTACTGCTATGTAGATGTTATGGTTGATAGTTATGAACAAGGTGAGGGAGAGCAGGTAAATTCTTGGACATTCCAAGTCGCTGACGGTTTCAGAACTGCTCAGGATCTTATTGATGATATTGCAGAATCGAGCGGTATCTTCTCAAATGACATCAATGATTACGTAGTTCTCGATAGTTCATTACAAACCGATGCTACGGTCAATGTAGATAATATGATTCCTACTGATGCGGAGATTGAGGCTTGGAAACGTGGTGAACTTGAACTGTATGTAGCACATCTTTGGGTTAATCTCCAAGTTGGATCGGCAACACACGATATTACAGATGAGGAAGCAGAGGCATTTGGCTTGTCCATATATTAAGGAGGAATAATCAATATGAAACGTTATATTAAATCAAATAAGGGTATTGTCCCCACAGCAGTAAGTAAGAAGCGTAGGGCTGTAAAGGCGAGTGAGCAAGGTAATAATGGGACTGTGGTCCTAAAAGATATGAACACAGATGTAATACCTGTAGCTGATTTCGGTTGTTATGGTGGTTTGTTAGCAGATGCCTTGGATGATGTATTCGTTGCGGATGCTGTAAATACTGAAGTCATTGATCCTAATGATGAGTATTATGATGAGATAATGCAGCTTATAGCAGAGGATTATGACGGAACCTCCGAGTTTTACGCTCAGGTATTGAATTATGCACCTGCTACGATTCAGGCAGCGTTTGATGATTATGAGATTCCTGCAACCGTAGTTTCCGGGTCCTGCAAATGGAATCACCCAAGCTATTATAATTATAGCGATGATGTCATTGAATTTGATATGGCTATTGATACATCTTGGGTCGAGAGTAAGTTTGCAGAATTCAGTAATGATCCCGGCTTCCAGCAGTTTATAGATAATGAATTCAGCAGCCGAAGTGGTTTTATATCATTTATGCCTAACAGCACAGATGAATACAGTGATTTGCTTGATCCGAACGATAGTGAGTATTGGAAAGTTGTATCTGCTATCATACAGTATATTGTAGATAGTGATAAATCTATCCGTGAGTCAGTCACTGAGGATTTGTATGATGATTTGCGTGGTAATGCTAATTATACAACTTTCAGTGGTTATGATATATACTGATACAATCATATTGGAATGACACATAAAACCTCTATGTAGACTAATAATCTGCATAGAGGTTTGTGTAAAATGTATATTGACAAACTCATTACGGTAGTATGTAATTAGGGTAGGAAGATATATACATAAGCACTAAGATAGATAACCTTATATATCATAGATACTCAAAACTCTATATATCGTAGGAGATTTATATATGCGAGATGACCTTTTAGGTAAAAAAGCTGAGGCTAAGATACAGGAGTGGCTTGATAGACCGGAAGAGAATTATTGCTTTGATAGAATCAAGGATCAGATGACAGGTTTCTATGGAAGTAAGAACATCTGTGATTTTACCTTGTTCAAAGATGGTAGATTCTTCTACATCGAATCAAAAGCTACGTATGAGGACCGGTTTGACTTCTCAATGATTACTGAGTATCAGTATGATAATCTGCTCAAGAAGTCGAAGCTCAAAGATGTATATGGTGTAGTAATAGTTCTGTTCGCTACTCAGAGCAGAGCCTTTATACTTAATATAAAGGATATAGATTATCTCCAAAAGGAAAAGGATAAGCACTCTCTCAACATAAAGAAGCTGGATAAGTGGGAGATTCCTTACCGGGAGATAGAGACAGTTCCGAGTAGGAAGGTGCTGCTTGACTATACCGGGGAATGGACTTATCCGGATTGAGGTGTCATTATGAAAAGATATATAAGAAGTGCTGTTGCACCAGATGAATACAATAATAGGCAGACACAGATCGGATCACCATTAAAGACATACAAAGGAAGTGCTATAAAGCGCAGCACTAAATACGGAGTAGGTAAGGAAATCGGAGGGGATATATATTTCCATAAGATGTACGCCGATGAGATTATACCTGCGGATGTTCTTGATAACGCAGAATCTATTCTTGCAGAAGAATATCCTAACTTCCAATATAATTGTATAAGATATTCTCCTAAGACCGGGGATATATCATTTCAAGAAGCTCCTGACTTTGATACAGCAAGAGAGCCCAAGGTAGGGGATTATATTACAGTTAAACCGGATGGTTCTGTTCGTAAAGGACATTCTGAGTATATTTGGCATCACAAATGGTGCTGGGTCAAAAATGATTATCCCGGCTTTGATGTATCGGATAGTTGGGAATGGTCACGGCAATGGCTTAATACTCTGCAAGAAACCTCTGATGGTAATGGTATCGGTAGGTGGAATACACAACTTAAACGATATGGTTTACCTATAGCTCAGAGTAGAAGAGTGCATATACGTTTCAAATAATATAATAGGTGCCTACTATTTAACCAGATAGTAGACACCTTTTTTGTTTACTCTGTGCATTGACATAGTAGTTACGGTAGTATATAATTAGAATAGAAAGACGGTTACGGTAGTATATTGGTAAACCGAAACCTAAGTGGAACAATCGTTATATGTATATGAAGGGAGAGAGACATAAATGTATAATCTGTTAATACTCATCGCTACATACTTGTCGTTCGGATGTGCACTGGCTGCGGTTAATATGTTGAGAAACCTTATTTCCGGAATCAGATCAGAGCGTGAATCCGAGAACGCTGAAAGATTTGCCAAGAAAGCTCAGAGCGGAAGGACAATTCTGCGAAACAGAGCTCAGATATGGCATACATACGGAAAGGAGAAATAATATGTTTGACTTCACAACAATTAGACCTAAGAGTGAGTTTAAGTATTGGTTTACCTATGAACCTAAGACTAATTCTTATGTAGCCTATGATATTGCAACTCATAAGGCTATCGCTATGGTGGATGGTGCTACAAGTAAAGTAACGGCTAAGGATGAACTTATCCCGGCTGAATTCCTTGCAGAAGTAGCACTGGACTTTGATGAGTTCAAGATTCACAGACCTGAGTATCAGATAGGTAGGAGACTGAATCACGAACTGCTTTATGGTGACACATCTAATGAGGAAACACTAAAGCTTCTAAAGGAAGAGATAGACCTTTACCTTGTAGCTTGTTGTTACTCTATGTATGCCGATGATGCGGCTGAGAAGTATGCTAAGAGAGCAATCAGCTGGTTAGAGTCAACCGACTTCTATACAGCTCCGGCTTCTACTAAGTATCACGAATCTGAATTCGGTGGTCTTATCAAGCATACACTTAAGGTTATAGATAAAGTGTCTGAACTGATAACCATTGATACCTACAAAGATGTCAACTTTGCAGAATCTATTCTCGCAGCGATATGTCACGATTTCTGCAAAATCAATTTCTATACTCCATATCAGAAGAATGTCAAGAACGAAAAGACCGGAATTTGGGAGCAGGAGTTAGCATTCAAATACAAAGGTTCAGATATTCCTCTCGGTCACGGTACCACATCTATGTTCATAGCTATGAAGCTGTTCAAGCTCACAACAGAGCAGGCAGTAGCAATAAGATGGCATATGAATGAGTACAATGTGTGCGATTCTGAGCGACAGGATCTGATGGATGCTAATGAGAAGTACCGTATGACTACTCTTATTCAGACTGCGGATAGGCTGTCTATCATATAAGGGGGGTGTGTTTATGGCAAATAAGTTTAACGTAGGTGATACCGTGATACTTACTACTCCTTGGCAGGGTAGACGTATCTGTACAGTCGAGCGCATTACCTCAGCAGGTAATATCGCAGTAAGTGGTCTGAAAAATGTATTATTCAAACCTAATGGTCATGAGCGTGGTGGTGATACATATTCGTGTAGATACATACACCCTGCAAGTCCTGACGAGATAGCAGACTTAGAACAGCAGCAGCTCATAAATGATGTTAAACGCAAAATGGAGCACATACTAAAGAACCTGACATATGAACAGGCTAAGGAGTTATTTATGACCTCTATGTTTCAGGGGAGAGAGGATGATAAGTAATACGAAGAGAGCGGTAACATCCTTGATTCCGGGTGAGCAGGTAGTATTCAAGCTGTACAGTAGTATATATGGTAAGAAAATACCTGAGACGGGTACTGTTGATTTCGTGGATACAAAGCAGAATTATATATGGATATCATATCTGTGTGGGTATAAAAATATGGATGCTTTTATCCCATTTGAAGATATGTTAGCCGTATATAATCCAAATGGTGAGTATATGGAGTTCGGCAACATAAGGGGTTATAGTGATGAACTTATATCGGATTAGGGAGGTGTAAACTTATGATTATAGATCCTTTTAATATGCCGTATCAGAATCCGTATGAAGGATTAGATGATGAGGCTGAGTATTTAATAGAATCGGACGATGAATCTGGTAAACCGATATGGATTTGTCCTTACTGTGACCTTGTGTATTATCCAAAGCACTTATTCTTCCGTGGTAGGAAGTCTCATACTTTTAAGTGTGATAAGTGCGGAAAGCTTATAAAATGCAAAGGTCGAACATATTGATGTTTTAATCAACCTTATATATAACCAAATACTATGGCTATTTAAGCCAAAGAAAGGTTGATTGATGTATGAAACGATATAAGGTATTTTCATCGAAGAATGGTAAGACGGTCCCGAAGAGCATTCGTGCTAACCAGAATTCTAAGAAACGCAGACCCATTAAGGCTGCTGAAAGCTACGGTTGGGTAGTAGAGGATTGGGAAGCGCAGGAAGCATATGATTTTGCTATTGAAAGCGGTTGGTGGGATGAGGCATCCTTGAACGCTGATATAGTAAGAGCTATCAGTCAGGAAGAATTGGCTGCTTGTCTTGCTTTCATTTTCCGTAATAATGATTTCCAAGAGTGGAATGACCGTAACAATGATGATGACGATGATGATTATGAGGAGGAATAATTATGGCATACAATTATCTTGAAGCAATGGTTGATGATATCAAGGATTACATTGATGAAAATATCAACCTTGAAGAGTATGAGAACAGACAGGAACTTGAAGAAAAGCTCAATGATGACCTTTGGGTAGAGGATTCTGTAACAGGTAATGGTTCAGGCTCTTACACATTTGACCGTCATAAGTCTTATGAGAACGTACAGGGTGATCCTAATGCTATGGATTACATTCGTGACCTTGTATCTGAGTTCGGTGTAGATGCTGAGACAGTAGCTGAGAAGTTCCTTGATGAAGATTATGAGTATTGGGATGTTTCTATCCGTTGCTATCTTCTCGGACAGGCTATCGGTGAAGCTCTTGACCAGCTTGGTATTGAGTGAGGTGTAACTGAATGAAGCTTAAAGAGTTTGTAAACCTGTACGCTGGTGATGAGATTGTTCTGAACTTATATAGTGAGGATGGTCAAGAGTCAGATACTGTGACCATAGATCCAACATTAGCATCTACAAGCCGTATCAGTAAGAAGTGGCTCAAGGGAGAAGTTGTATACTTTGACTTTCACGATGATGAACTCTATGTCAGCGTAGATATGGCAGAGGATAAGCGTAATACTGAAACAGTAACTTCTACTATGAGAATATCCAGAGGTAAGTCAGTAATGGCTTCTGCTTGGAAAGCTCCGAACGGCAAGAAATACGGTAAGCAGACAAACAGATTCCCCGGTAAATACCTCTTTACTCGTAGAGAGCTCAAAGATATGGTTGACAGCGGTATTGCTGAGGATATGGCCGGTACATTCGATCCTATGGCTATGAACTATGACATAATCGGTATCTCTTGGAATGAAACCAATGGTTACAGATCAGGTATACTTATTCAGGATAATGATACGGGTAATCTGTATGTTGGTAATACCGGAGATGCTACAAGAGCAAAACTTTGATTTATATGGAGGTACGTGTGGAATCATGGAATCCGGATTTCATAGAGTCCTTTATAGATGATACTGATATGCCCCTTGGTAGATTAGAAGCTACAAGGTAAAATAAAACATTGACAATAACCGCACATCTGCTATATAATATATAGTAAGCTTTGTGCGGTTTTGTTTACATAAAATTGCAATCGTTATAGTATATAGAAAGTGAGGTTACTATTTATGAAACGATATATAAGAGCAAATATCCCTAATGATGTTCCAACATTCACCATTGATATAACGGTATTTCATGAACTCATTAATAACAAGGTAGCAGCCGCTTTCTCTAATATCAAACCTATATATTCCGATGATTTAGAGTTAGATGAAAAGGCTTTAGCAGAGTATGATGATTTTATAGATGAACTTATAGGAGAAATAGAGTATCAGGGATTCAAACTGCTGAGGGCATCGGAAAGTGCATCAAGTGTTACATCCCGGTACTATACATTAGCTGACAAAGAGCAGGTAGCCAATAAAGATATCAAATTTCTTGTATTCCTTAGAGTATCAGATCATCTTCCTATGTTAGACGAAAATCAAAAAGCTTGGGTAAGAAATCAGCGTGAAAAAGACCGTGAAAGATTTAAGCAACCGCAAACTAAAGCATCTCAGCGATTCAAGGTTCGGAGCTTATTAGTTAATAATGAAGAATTTGAATCCTATGATGCGGCAATGGAGTACGCTGTAAAGAAATTAGAAGAGTGGCACAATTCAGTTTTATAATAGGTGCGATAAATAACCTTATATATCCGTGATAGAAGTGCAATATCTTCTATCACGGATCTTTTAATTTATGAGGTGAGAAATGAATGAAACGATATATTAAGCGTGGTGTAACTGCAAGCCGCACTTCAAAGCGTAAGACTATACTTTGTTCTTCTAATGGTAAGTACATAGGTGGCAAGCTGTTTGACTTGCCTGAATCCTATTGGGATGATGAAGATGATACTGCAAGAATTGAGAGAGCAGAAGAGATAGATTCCTATATAAACAACTTCTCCGATAACTATATTATCTATTGGAATAATGGTGATAGTATCTCAGTCAATACTGATTTGAACGTATCTTGGGATATAGTAGAGCGTATGGCTATCAAAGAGGGTATTGATGTAATCGCTTATCCGGATCACATAGACGTAATCGGTTATTATGGTCGTAATCAGGATGTTGCACAGCTTTATCCTATATCAGATGATAAAGCTGCTGAGTTGGTTGACCTTGTAGATAATTCTGACTTTGATGAGACTACAACCTTGGAATCATATATCTCTGAGTACGCTTGGAATGGTGCTTCTGCTGAGGATGTTCTGAAATCTTGGAGATAATCATTTATACGAATAACCTTATATATCGGTAATAGAGAATAATCTCTATTACCGATTTTTGTTTTATATGAGGTGAATTGCAAAATGAAGATTCGTAGAAATGCTCCGATAATGGCAGCAGACTTTGATGAAGATCCAGCAATGATGAGTGAGGATATAGAAGATACCGTAGATGACATCGCAGATGCGGTTGATGATATTCAGGATACAATGGAAGATGTAGAAGAAGATGATATTGATATTGAAATGGAAAACAATATCGCTAATCACTATGTAGCCGAGTGCGATAGTTGCCACGGAATATTTATCTCTGCACTTGTTGAGTCTGATCAGGAAGTAGAAAGCATCACAGGCATATGCCCTCTCTGTGACAAGGATACCACACAATACTTATACTGGTTGATTAAGAACGTGCGTGATGTTGACTGAGAGAAGGTGAGTTTATGAAAACGGAACTCATTCTCGGTATAGCAGCCATCGCAGGTCCAATTATATCCTCCGTAATGGTGGCATTGCTTAACAATTGGGATAAAATCAACAAGAATAAAGCTGTAATCAAGGAAATGAATCAGCGGAGTATCGAGACTCAGGCCGATGTATCCCTGATGAAAGCACAGATGGGTAAGTTGACCTCAGCGCAGCGTACAGGCTTACAAACACAAATCTTAGAGAAGTGCAAGCGTATCCAGAATGCTATTGAGCTGGATCGTGATGACTTTGGTGAAGAACTAAAACAACTGATAATACTCTACCGGGAATATTATTTATGTGGATTCAACAGCCAAGGGAAGCTTTATTTTAATGACACCATTGATAAAGCCGCCCAGCATAATAATGTTCTTGTGAGGGATTTGATGAACACGTACTTCTCTGAGTATGACCCTGATAAGAGGTGAGTTAGTATGAAAGATGAACTGATAAAAGCATTCATAGAATTGACATTTACAGTTATATCCGCAGTTATAACTATTGTTCTTCTTCCGGCAGTTGCAGCTTGGTTGAAGTCAAAGACTGAGAATCAACAGATACAATCCATTATTATGGATATTACATCCGCTGTAGCTACTTGTGTAGACCATAGTGAGCAGACCCTTGTTTCTACGCTGAAACAGGAAGGAAAATGGGATAAGGCATCCCAGCAAGCAGTTCTTGAGTCTGTAACACAGAACGTTCTCAACAGCCTACTTGACAGTACAAAGAAGGTTGTAGCTGACAATGGTATGGATTTACAAGCATTGGTTGTTCAGCACATTGAGGCATATATACAATCTAAGAAGGTCAATGAACCTATCGCCCTTCCGGAAATAGTGTCTGATGCGAAGGTTTCAGATGATCTTACTGAGATTGAACACTAATATTTAAGTGGGAGTGAATATATTATGAAGATAAGAATTGGTAGATCTAAGTCTATCCGAGCATCAGAACTTGCATACCGTAGACGTAGAATATTCTGCGCTGATGAGGAAATAGACGAAACTAATGAAGATGCTGGTATGCTTCAGCACGAACAGAAGTATTCTTCAAAGAACACCGCAGTTAATGCATTGAGTGGTAAACTTCCAGCACTGTTTGGGAAAATCAGTTGGAAACCTAATACTATGGTTTTAGATTATGGTGGTGGTAGGGAGGAAGCCGCTAAATTGGCTACTGCATATTTCAATGATATTGACCCTACAATAGAATATGTGTGGTATGATAAGTATTGGCAGACAGCTAAACAGCAGAATGAAGCTATCCGCAGAGTAAAGCAGAACGGTGGTGCTGATGTGGCTATGCTGTCGAATGTGCTTAACGTTATAGCTGAACCGGAAGTTCGTCACGATATTCTGGTACACATTAGAAGTCTTTTGAAGCCCAATGGTGTACTATATATCTCCGGATATGAAGGATCTAAGGCAAACCAAGAGGGTGGTGGTAGAGCTACGGGTGAGGATCAGTATCAGACCTTTATGAAAACTAAAGATTATCTGTCTGAAATTCACGAAGTATTCCCAGATGCTACAATCAGAAGTGGTGTCATCACAGCTCCCAACACAGGAAATGCGGTTGCTGCATCCTATAGAGATCCCAATGCTCTGATAGTATTGTAATTATTTTGATTAATCCTGTATTTGCCTATTTTTAGGCATTTCCAAAAACAACCAAATATCAATCGTTATAAGACTATGTAGGGATACCTACATAGTCTTTATTAATAAAGACGATAAATCTTATTTCAAAGGAGGAATCTGATATGAAGATTCTAAACCGAAGTCGCTTGAAGATAGCGGCGCAAATTATTTTAATTCCCTCTATGCTGTCCTTGGGGTTGTTATGGTGCGACAACAACAGCATAGACACAGACCCCAGCACCCCTGCCAAAGCGGTTCAAGTACCATATGAGCTGGTAGTATATACTACAAGTCAGACCACAGTAGGTACTACAACCACTACAGCAGCGACTGCAACAACGACAACCACGGCTACAACAGCAGAATCATCAGACTCTACGGAGCAGATAGATACTGTAGTTGATGCCAACACAACAACTGAATCTGTAGAGCAGGTAGAACTCACTGTGGACGATTCAGCCGAAGAAGAGCCGATAGATACAGAAACGGCTACAACCGCAGATAATTCAACTAACACAACAACCGAAACGACAACCACAGTTGGTGAATCAACCAATACTTCAACTGGAACTTCAACTGATACACCAACTACAATCATAGTGTATAAACCATCTACGCACTATGTTCATCTTAACACTTGTAGATGGTATTCCTCAGAGTGCTATGCCATAGATACTACTGAGAGATTAGAGTCAAGAAAGTGCTCAGAGTGCAATCCTAACATTGAAATCATCAATGAGTATGTACCTGAGACACCTACGGTAGCTGATTACGATAGACAGCTACTTGCTGAGATAGTATGGCACGAAGCCGGATCTGATTGGATATCACAGTACAACAAGGCCAAAGTTGCTGCCGGAGTAATGAACCGTGTATACGATTCAAGATTCCCCGGTACAGTATACGATGTACTTACCCAGAGAGGTCAGTTCACTGGATATTGGCCCGGATGTTGTTCACCGACTCAATCCTGTTATGATGCGGTAGATTACTATTTCAACCACACTTCCGAGTTCAATAGTGACAATTCGTGGTGGGGTGATGGTAGACAGAATCATTTTTACTATCAATGATTTAACTTATAGTCTGCCAAAAACCTAAAAGACCAATCGTTATAAGTGTATAGAAGGATATGATACTTTCATATTCCTCTATACACTCTTTTTATTATATAGGAGATGATTAGAATATGCACGTAGAATTATTAGCACATACTCCTGATCCGGAAAAGGTTGTAGCTACTGCCGCAAAGCTTTGTTATTCAGAGTCAGACATAGGTTCTCTCTATGATGGACTGACCGAAGAGAATACAGCTAAGTTCATTGATATGCTCAATGAGCTGGGTCACGAAAGTCCTGTTGAACACGTCAGCTTTACGTTCGGTATCGAAGGTATCAGTCGGGTTGAATCACATCAGTTAGTGAGACATAGAATAGCATCATACAGCCAAAAATCACAACGATATGTCAGTGAGGGACAATTTGACTTCATAACCCCTCCGGCAATAGAGTCTGATCCCGATCTCAATTCTATGTACTTTGAATATATGGTAATGACTCAGCAGTTCTATGACACGTTAAGGGATCGGCTGATTGCAAGACATACAGAACGAATTATGCTTGAAGATGATACATCTGAAGATATAGCTAAGAAGAAAGCCGAAAAACTTGCTAATGAGGATGCAAGGTTCGTCCTTCCCAATGCCTGTGAAACAAAGATAGTAGTGACTATGAATGTCAGGTCATTGTTCAATTTCTTCCGTCATCGTTGCTGCAATAGAGCTCAGTGGGGTATACGCGCAGTAGCAGATGAAATGCTCAGACTCTGTAAAGAGGTAGCACCACATCTATTCGCAAATGCAGGACCATCCTGTGTAGCTATGGGTAAATGTCCGGAAGGTAAGATGACCTGCGGAAAATTCAATGAAATGCAGAGGAAATATAAGAGATGAAAGCAAATTATAAAAGGAACAGAGATGGAAGCATCGGTAAGAGAACCGTCAGCTTCACGGAGAAACAATTGCAGGATTATGTCAATGAACAGTGGGAACTTAAAGTAAACGCTATGTATCAGGCGGCTACGAAGGATATTACTGCTCAGGTACTGGCCGTGATGTTCGCTACACTGTATAAACCACCATACAATTGGAGAGGTAAACGTCTATGCGATTTGAAAGATAGGATAGAGTCTACCTTCAAAGATATGCAGACGGGTATCCTTGGTAAGAAGTTTGGTACAGAGGATTGCATAGAGTTTATGAAGCGTGAGTTTAATATTGACTTTGATAAAGAGGTGAAGCACTTTGTTAAATGATATGCAGAAGAAAGCTGTTGAAACTACAGCTGATAAGGTAGTTGTTATTGCCGGAGCAGGTAGTGGTAAGACTTATGTGCTTATTGAGCGATTAACAAAATTAGTCAAAATTGATGGTGTAAATCCGGAAAGCATATTGGTGCTCACATTTACGAATGCGGCTGCAAGAGAGATGACAGATCGTTATATGCGTAAGAATGAATGTAATGTCACTCCTAAATTCGGCACATTCCACGCTTTTTGTTACTCTCTGATAATCAAGGATACTGACATCCGTAGAGCTATGGGGTATTCTGATGTGCCTAATCTGGCAACACCTGCGGATATTCAGCAACTACGGGCCGAAGTAAAGGTATTGTGTGGTACAAAGCTTTCTGACTCTAAGCTGGATAAACCCAGTCTGCTATCTGCGAACGAACAATTTGAGTATGATATATTTTGGAAAACATATGATAAGATGCTCCGGAAACATAATCTTATTACATTTGATATTATGTGCGATGAAGTGAGCAATATGTTTTCAACAAATGATCCTAAGACAGATAAGTATAAAGAACAGTATAAGTATGTGTTTCTTGATGAAGCTCAGGACAGCAACAAGGTCAATGTGAATTTTATGCTCTCATTTAAGAATTCTAAACTCTTTATGGTAGGTGACTTCAGGCAGGCTTTGTATGCGTTTCGTGGAGCAGATAGTTCTATAATCAAGGGATTTGCAAATGATAAAGATTGGGAATGCATAGTCCTCTCACAGAATTACCGTTCTACTGATCAGATAGTATCCTACGCTAATAGCATTCATAAGTATAATGCTTCTCATTTAGACATTAATATGACAGCGAACAAATCCGGTGATCCGGTATTATTTAGGAAAGAATTCAATGCTAACAAGACAGATGACATCCTGACAATCACTCAGGATAAGACTTCCGATAATACCGTAGCGGTTCTGTGCAGAACTAATGCAGAAGTCGATGCTATCAAATCAACTTTGAAGAGTATGAATATTCCCTATATCACCGATAGCCTAAATAAAAAACTCATAGAATATCTACATTGTAGCGTTGATAGTGAGTATTTAGTTAAATACTTATCCAGTGAACTGTCGAAAGAAGAATATATTCGTTATATAAAGCTTTGTGCTACGGAACAGCTTAGTGAAGAGGATTTCGTGAAGATGTTCGGTAAGAACTTTATACCTCAGCTCAATAAGATAATGGATATTCGTAAGATCCTTTCTGAGAATTCACCCATAGCTGTTATATTTAATAGGCTGGTGGAGTATCTAAAAGTCAATGTAGATTTTGCATTAGGATTTGAATGCGACTGTATTAAGGATGTTATTGATACACTTGCGGATACTCTTGATGTACAATGCGACTACGGTATATATGTCGGCACCATCCACTCATCCAAAGGATTGGAATATGATGTGGTCCACGTTGTCGGTGTGAACGGTCCTCACTTCAATCCTCACAAAAATGAAGATGAGAAGAACTGTTACTACGTAGCCTGCACCAGAGCTAAAGAGAAGTTAGTGATATGGGATTCTTCTCAGTCATATAAAGAGGATAGTGATTGGTGACTCGGTTAAAAAAAATCATATCGAGCAATCGTTATTATAGGTGAAAGGGGGTGAATACCTAATGAGCGAATTTGAAATCGTAGCTCCTGATGCAAATGTTGATTATTTATATGGGGGTGATGATTTTGAGATATCCATATCGGATATTGCAGAACTGCTTAAAGGCAATAAGCTTGTAGGCACAGTCAATGATGAATATGTTATCACTATTAAATTAAAGGAAAAGGAGAATAAGTAAATATGAATGATAAGTTAAACATCCGTAGAGGAGAAATCTACTACATCATCAAGTCTGACACACTCGGCTCTGAGATGGAAACAGGCAGACCGGCCATTGTGGTTTCCAATGATGACAACAACAAGTTCTCAAACACAATAGAGGTTGTATACCTCACTACTCAGCCGAAGAAGGAACTTCCTACCCACGTAGTAATTACAGCTACCAATCGTACTTCTACGGTTCTCTGTGAGCAGATAACTACTGTAGACATAATGCGTGTAGGTACTTATGTTGCTACTTGTACTCCGGGTGAGATGCGCGAAGTAGATGCTGCGCTTGCTGCTTCACTTAATCTTAAATCTATTGATACATCAGAACCTACTATAATGGAGAATCCAGATGCTGAATACGTAGATACAATAGATGATGCTTTGGTGAAGCTGGAAGCAGAGCGTGACATCTATAAGAATCTATATGAATCGTTACTCAGTAAGATTACCGGGGGTAAAATATGAGAACACTATCTGTACGTAAGCTTCCTATTGTATTCCCCAATAGGCTCAATGATAATCAGCGAGAACAGATAATATCCTATTATTTTGAGCATAAGAGGAGCTTTTACCCATTAGGTGTACCCATTTGGGATTACTCAGACCAGAAACGTGGTATTTATGAGACAGTGCCTATCGGTAAGCTGGACAATATCTATTCGACAGATGCAATGCTGTATGCTGAGGTAAGATTAATCCCACTTTATGACCAATTTGTAGATGAGTGTCCAGAGTTCGTTATTTTTGTAAGCGTTGTCGCTGATCTTACGAAGGAACCAATGGATATTGCACATATAGGTTTTTCATTAGCAAATAAGTATGCCCTATATGAATATAAAACAACAACATTATCGGAGGTAAAGCTATGAAACTTTCATCAATTACAATTATAGGTATGCATAAGGTCAAGAATAAGACTTATGATCTCAGGAACTTCAACTATCTCTACGGTGCGAATGGAGTAGGTAAATCCACAGTAATGCAGGCTATTCAGCTTGCATTACTCGGCTACATTCCGGGTACTGATAAGAATAAAACAGCTATATTCCGACACTCCAACGGTCCGGTGATGTCTGTATTGCTTGAATTTGATGATGGTTCACATATTTCAAGGACGTGGGCTAAAGAAGGTAAGGATATAAAATACTCTACAGACCAGTCACCATCAGTCTTTGATGTATCCAGAGTCATATCAGATATTGAACTTCCTATACTCAACTTCTCAGAATTCATCAATATGACTGCTAATAAGCTCAAGGATTGGTTTATCAACTTCCTGCCTGCTACAGATAATAACCTTGATTGGAATACTACTCTGACCGAAGCTATAATGCCTATCACTACAGATACAGTGATAGCAAAGACTACTGCAAAGCATATTATTGATAATTATGCGGAACTCCCGGCTATAGAGCAGGTAAGAAAGTTCAATGATGAGTGCAAGGCTACTATCAGTAACAAGAAAACAGAAGTACAGCGCATTCAGTCTACAATACAAGAACTTGTTCACTATGATGACTGCGATACATCTCTTGATGAATCCGGAATAAAAGCTCAGATCTCTGAGAAGAACATTATATGCGATAGCATCAAGGGTAAGCAGTTCAAGTATGCTCAGAATATGAAAATAAAAGAAGTAATAGATTCTGTTGCTGATACTGTAGCCGGGTATGCTAACAAAGAAGATAATCCGGTATATGCAGAACTTGTATCTAAGCGGTCAGCATTGCAGGATAAATACGCTAAGTATATCTCTGAGAAGAATGCTACCAATATGAATATAGGTATGCTGTCAGCTTCTAAGCGGATGAAACAGGAAGTTGTTGATAAACACGGCATCTGCCCTTATACAGACAAATCTTGTGATTCTATTGTAGCAATGGTGAATCAGTACATTGAGCAAATCAAGGACATTGACGTTCAGATAAGCAATGACACAAATCTGCTCCGTGAACTTGATATGTTAGGAACTGAGACTTCAAATGCTATATCTGATATAAACAATCAGCTTGCTGCGATAGAATCCGCTTATAATACCTATCAGATGAATATTTCAGCTTATGATGCTGATCTTGCTAATGAGTCTCCGGAATCCCTTGCAGAACAGAGAGCTGCGATTGAATCAGAGATTCAGGAATTACAGCAGACACTTGTAGAGGTCACAGCAAACAAGAAGTATGATGCTCTTATGGATGTACTGCTCAAGGATAAACTCACGGCTGAACGTGAGCTTGAAATATATAAGGTGTGGGAAAAGCTTACATCGGTCAATGGTTTACAGTCACAGATGATGAATGCTCCATTCGTAATGTTCGGAGCTAAGATCACTCAGTACCTTAAGCATTTCTACGCAGACAATATGAAGTCTGCCGGGGTTATATCAGCATCTTTTGTTGTAGGTGAAAAAGCTAACAGCTTTAGCTTTGGTATGATGCGTGATGGTAAGTATGTTGATTATGACTTCTTATCAAGCGGTGAGAAGTGCCTGTATGCACTTGCATTGTCACTTGCCATCGTTGACTCATCTAAGTCAGAATTAAAGCTTTTGCTTGTAGATGACCTGCTTGACCATCTGGATTCACAGAATATCCGTAACTGTTTTTCAACCTTATATAATACTACATCTACACAAATTCTTGTTGCAGGAGTACAGCCGTATACCTGCGAACGTGCAGATGATGTTGTAATTGAAATTGGAGAATAGTATGTATCAAGTAAGAATGTCTAAGGAATCTATTGAAGTGGGATTATCTTATCCTATCGAAGTAATTCACATTACAGGTAAAGGTATTATCTGCAAGCTTGTAGATGATGATCCAAATACCGAGGTCACAGCGTTTATCCACATTTCTAAGCTGGCTAACACATTTGTTAATGATATTAACGATTTTGTCAGCATCGGTGATAAGCTGACCGCATTGGGAGTTGCTACTGACAACGGTAATGAGCTCTCATTGCAGCATCTAAACCTTAAACCACATAAGCCGGAAGTCACCTATGAGAAGCCAAAGGCTAAGACTATTGATGAGATGATAGAATCTGCCAATGCTTCATATAGGGATAAGAGCGGTGATAAGGGATTCATACCTCGCAGTAAGAGAAGAAAGCCTTACAAGAAACCGATGTATGATTGATTTCATAAAAATTGAAATTATCAATCGTTATTATAGGTAGAAGGGAGTATAGATTCACCTCCTACTCCTTTTAACTATATATGCCTGATAATCAGGCTGATCTGGTTGCTTCATCAGGAAGAATAGCTTGAACTTGTAATACTTTAGTAAAGCAGAAGCGAAGATGAACTTCTCCTTATGTTCTACTTTTATCTTAGGGAAGTGCAGATGTAGTATTCAATTGTTTCTTAATGGTGCGTTTGTCAGAATACCCACCTAATTTGTGAAGTTCAATGAATCAGATTACCTTATTTACACACTTTTTGCTTCAACTTACAGTGTGTTTGTATCAGAATCAGGTATTAACATCTGCACTCCCACACCTCTTTTATTATATTGGAGTGTAGCCAAGTGGTAAGGCAACAGACTTTGACTCTGTGATGCGTGGGTTCAAATCCCGCTGCTCCAACCAATAAGCCGCAGTCTTTAGGGGCGGAGAACAGATATGACTGCTAAGCTGTTCTGCCAAGCGTACACGGCATATAGTGAACGGTATAAACGTTGTGGTGTTCAAGCAGTACGTAAAGTAGCAACGTGACGGCTCGGAGAGACGAGTTTATAGACAAGGTGATTAGCTATCAACTCACTATACTATCAAAGAGGGTATGCAGCTTGACAATTCGGAATAGACGAATGAATTGCGCCATTATTGTCCGCTTTAACAATGAATTGTGCAATTTGGTCGCATACAACCAACGTGTATGCAGGGTTTATTATGCTGTTAGAACCTATACCCTACATCCGGTAAACAGCGTTTAGTGTTTTGTACGTCAACAATCCGGAAAACTATCCCGACAGAAGTGGCCAATTGTTTGGTAGTAACCAAGCGGTGATAACAACGAAACTGCCTGACAGCTCGGAAAGACGGGCATATATGTAACAGCAGCGCGGCGATATGACGTGCATTCACTTCAAGGGCTTATAGGCCGTCTGCTCTTGAAGGACTGCCAGTAGGGGAGGGACCTACCTGTTGCACCAACGGGGTTGATAGCAAATATCCACAGACCCAGTGATACGAAGTAAATATGCTGGTAGCAAGTAGAAACCCAAAGTACACAGGTTTAGAACGTATCGGCTGAAAAGTATCAGGCCAATAATGTGGGATGAGCAGCTTGGGGGTGACTTCAAACCCCACAGATATGTAACAGTATAAGGTAAACTCCTATCCTGTTGCACCAAAGGCCATCTCATTGTGCGGAGAGCCAAGAAAACTAAATGCGCACAAGTATATGCAGATGATCGGTAGCCAATCCGGAAGTCTGCGATAGCTTTGTTAAGCGAAGGGCAAAGCAGGATCTGCAAGGATTACCGGAGTCCTCCATAGATGAGTAGCATACTGTGGTTAAAGACCTCCGTTGGTTGTGAGGAAATCCGGTGTAGGTGATAGTGTACGGTACCCATAAGCTGTGCAGTCATCGAACTATGTAATGATATGGGCGTTGGAGTGTATGAACTCAGCATCTACGTGAACGGTGCATCACAGTGATATTGGTTCAGCAGTCACCCAACATCGCTGTAAAACTGCAACAGCCGCAGGTATTCTCCAACTCTGCGGCTATCGAGGACGTGGTGTATTTGGTAACACACCTGTTTTGGGGACAGGAATAGCGGTTCGAGTCCGACGTTTTCGACCATAGGCAGCTCTACCTGCCGAAACACATTCTCCCGTGTTGATAGGTGCGGAGTTTGACCCATTACTCTGCACCAAATGGCAAATTGCATTTAAGCAAATCAGTGTGATGCCCCCAACACTATTACTACTGATTCTCAGTGGGATTCTGGGATTTGCCACCAATGGTGTTTAACAACACCAAATAGGTACATATAAGCGCGGTGTATCTATCTCCTTTGTTATTATATGGATCATAGATTAACGGTGTTTAGGACTACCCACAGTAGAATAGGTAGCATTGTGGATACTTCAATCGATTGTAGTATTCTGCTTGGCATGCAGCAATCACAAGCAACTATTAAGGGTGCTCCAAACATACATCTGTGATCTATATATGCCGATGTGGTGGAATAGGCAGACACAGAGGACTCAAAATCCTCCGATGTGAGAACATCTTGTGAGTTCAAGTCTCACTATCGGCACCAATGCAACTTTGACTTTGGCCATGAGTCAATTTTGCCTCCGTAAAGACACAAAGAGCAGGCGTTGTCCTGCTTTTTGTGTAAATGGCAATCGTTAATATATATGTAAAGGACGAAGGATTTATGCGGAATTCAGATAAACTACTGTCTCACTGGATAGGTGATACGCTGCGAAGTATGAATACCCAGCTGTTGAATTATCAATCTACGTGTTGTTGTATAGATATTCTCGGTGATAAAGGTAAAGCTTCCGGTAGATGTTTCTCTGCGGATCCGGATTGTAGTTCGTGTATTAGCAAGTACCTTAATAAAGCAACGTGGGAGCGTGATGAATCAATGTTTATGTGGCACTATAAGATGATACCTTTTCTTTCTAAGAATCTACTTGAATCTCAATGGAACAGGTGTATCGGCATAGCTGAGGATATAGGTCATATCGGTGAGCCAAGAGGTGAGTTCGTGAAACCTGTAATGCAGTATCCGATTCAGCAGTTCCGGGATTACTGCAATATGCTCATCGTAGCTATGGTTCATAATCATATTAATGTGAGTGGATCGCAGATAAGCAAGTTGGATGATTGCATAGGCTTTGAGATAGAAACAATTAATCTACATAGAGCTATATTTAAGGATTGGCATAATTCAGAATATCTTGATATATGCCTTATGAATTTGAAATCCTTAGCTTTCCAAGGTGTGATACCGGAATCCGATTATCAATATATCAAGACTAATGTAGCTGATGCTGAGGTGAATAAATGAAGGTACTGGAGCTATTCGCAGGTACACGGTCTATAGGTAAAGCATTTGAAGCCAAGGGTCACGAAGTATTCTCCGTAGAATGGGATAAGAAGTTTGAGAATATAGATCTGTACAAGGATATAGGTGAACTGACAGCATCTGAGATACTTGATAAGTTCGGTCAGCCTGATGTGGTATGGATGAGTCCAGACTGCTCAAGCTATTCTATGGCGGCTATATTCTACCATAGGGTTAAGAATCCGGAAACCGGGAATCTTGACCCTAAGACAGACTATGCTAAGTTCTGCGATAGGGTAGACCAACACTGTTTAGATCTTATAGATGAGTTAAAGCCTAAATTCTGGTTCATTGAGAACCCAAGGGGGGGGCTCCGCAGTATGACCTTTATGCAGGGTTTACCAAGATTTACCGTGTCGTATTGCCAATATGGAGATATACGGCAAAAGCCTACGGATATATGGACTAATCACGCTGATCCTAAATTCAAACCTTTATGCAAACCGGGTGCTCCGTGTCACGTTGCTGCTCCGAGAGGAAGCAAGACAGGTACACAAGGGTTGGCTAATTCGATGGAGAGAAGTAGAATTCCGGAAAAGCTCTGTGAACACATCGTTAATATATGTGAGGAATATATTGAATCTCAAACTACGGAACATACACCGGGATATTACAAATCTAAAGTTGTACAGTATAAACCCAAGAAACTATTCTAAGGTGGTCATATGCGTAAACAGATTCAAGATCAATCCGTGTCATACAGCAAGGGAAATAACAATGAGTGTTATACTCCGGCCTATGGTGTCCTCCCTATAATCAAGTATCTTCCGAAGGATAAGATAATATGGTGTCCGTTCGATTTAGAGAATAGTCAGTATGTTATCCAGCTCAGAAAAGCCGGGTATGATGTTGTATTCTCTCATATTCACTCCGGTCAGGATTTCTTTTATTATGAACCGGATAGGTGGGATGTAATGGTAAGCAACCCACCATATGAAGGAAAACGTCAGATATTTGAACGAGCTTTAAGCTTTAATAAGCCATTTGCTTTGCTTATGATGAATACTTGGCTTAATGATGCCGCTCCGAAACAATTGTTTATGGACAAGCAGTTGCAACTTCTGATGTTCGATAAACGTATCAAGTTTATGAATAATGGTGTACTTAGCAACAAGATTACATTTTCCAGTAGTTACTATTGTTATAACCTGCTCCCAAGGGATTTGATTATAGAGAGACTTGTTGAACCTAATTTCAATTATATTGATACAATGTCAGAGTTCTCAGGTTTGCCAAAATCAAAGAAACTGTTTTAATCAGAGAGGTATATGTATGGGTTCTATATCCTTATTTGCTATCCCAAAAAGCAAAGATGATTCTTCTAAAACCGAAGATTCTAAGATTGCAGAGCTGATAAAGCGTAGGCGTAGACAGATTTTAGTTCATAGCTTTATTTACTATGAGCTGAATCAGAACATCATCTCTGATGCTCAGTGGTCTGCTTGGGCTCAGGAGTTAGAGGAACTACAGTCTAAGTATCCGGATATATCAGATAACACAGAGTTCGCATCCGATTTCAAAGATTTTGACCATAGTACAGGAGCTAATCTCCGGGATGCATATAATAAGCCTAACATCGTCACCTTGGCATTTCGATTACTGCATTATAAGGAGTGATATATAATGAAGTGTATTCATTGTAAGTACAGAAGGACTCTATATGCAACTGTAGATCTACAGTGCTATTGCAGTCATAGCCCGTTACAGAAGAAGATAAAAGCTGAGATCATAGGTGATTTGACAGCACCAGACTGGTGTCCGTTGAAAAATACCGAACTATCGGAGAATGCAGATGCTGACACTGAACAGAATATACAATATTGATTGCCTTGAAGGTATGAATCTGATAGATGATAAGTCAATTGATATGATATTTGTTGATTTACCATATCAGAAAACTCACAATTCTTGGGATGTAATGATTCCCTTTGAACCAATGTGGGAACAGTTTGAGCGTATTATCAAAGACAATGGAGCGATTCTACTCTTTGGTCAGGATAAGTTTACTGCAAAGCTGATGCTCTCTAATGAGAAGATACATAGATATAACATCATTTGGGATAAGGTCTTACCCAGCGGTCATCTGAATGCCAAAGTAATGCCTTTAAGATCCCACGAAGATATATGTGTATTCTATAAGAACCCCGGCACGTATAACCCTCAGATGCGATTAGGTGATATGTGTCATACAAGAGGTAAAGCCGTAGGTCAAATGGCAAGTGATGTATCTCAACAGAAGAATTATGGTGACTACGAAATCGTCGAAACCGATGGTAAGTGGAAATACCCTACATCTATATGGACTTTTCAAAAACCACATCCTTCTACCGCTCTGCATCCTACACAAAAGCCGATTGACCTTTGCCGTTATGCTATCCGCACATACACCAATGAGGGTGATACGGTCCTTGATTGCTGTTGCGGCAGCGGATCCATTCCATTAGCCGCAAAGCTTGAACGCAGAAATTATATCGGTATGGATAATGGTTTTTCTGAAAAAGAAAACAGACCGTGGGCTGATATAGCTACAGAGCGTATAGCTCAATATAAAGTGAGTAGGAGATTATTCTAATGAGTGAAGTTAAACTATATCAAGGTGACTGTTTAGAGCTAATGAAACAGATACCAGATAAGAGCGTAGATATGATACTCTGTGATTTGCCGTATGGCACAACAGCTTGTAATTGGGATGTGATAATTCCGTTTGAATCTTTATGGAGCGAATATAATCGTATTATAAAAGATAATGGGGCAATTGCGCTTTTTGGGAATGAGCCTTTTACAAGTAAGTTGATTGTCAGTAATTTAAAGGGGTTTAAATATCGTTGGGATTGGAATAAAAAAATTCCGTCAGGAATGGGATATGCAAAATATAGACCTATGCAACAGACAGAGGATATATGTATATTCTCAAAAAATGGTTCAAAAACAAGATATTATCCACAAATGATAAAAAGAGATGAACCAATAAAAAGTGGTGGAAACACAATTCAGACAGGTGTATATTCAGGCTTTAAGTGTATGGGAGAAGGAAAAGAATACAAAAAGACATATGATTACAAATTCCCTGTAACGCTTATTGAGTTTGACAAAATACGGCGTGGAGCTATTCACCCTACTCAAAAGCCAGTTCCTTTGCTTGAATATTTAATCAAAACCTATACAAATGAAGGTGATACCATCCTTGATAATTGCATGGGTAGTGGCAGTACAGGTGTTGCAGCCAAAAATCTCAATCGAGACTTCATTGGCATAGAGTTAGACGAAAACTACTTTGAAATTGCAAAATCACGAATTTTAGGTAACGTAGAATAGGCAAAAAGTGGCTCTATTTTTACGATGAAATTCTGCTTTTATTGAAAGGAAGATATAATGAGTAATATACAGTTAATATAGGGCGACTGCCTTGAACATCTCAAAGACCTGCCCGACAATAGCGTAGACTTAATTCTTTGTGATCTCCCATATAAGGAAACTGGCAATAAATGGGATAAATCGTTTGATTTAGAAGGGGTGTGTCGTGAGTTTGAACGTCTAATTAAAGAAGATGGTTGCATTGCCCTTACTGGTACGTTTAGGTTTGGAGTGCAGTTATTCAATCTTATGCCTCATCTCTATAAGTATGACTGGGTATGGGAGAAAGATAACGGCACAAACGCCCCTAACGTAAATCTTCAGCCATTTAGAATACATGAATTTGTATTTATCTTTGGCAAGGGCAGAGTGACAAATGGCACAAGAACACCTATGAAGTATTTTCCTCAAAAGACAGACGCTACTCCATATTGTCAAAAGTCGGGCAGAATGAGTGACAACTGGAAGGGCGGTTTAGGCACTGTTGTAACAAACAATAAGGACGGCAAGCGTCACCCTAAGACAATACAGAAGTTCACAAGAGACAAAGGTGGATTCCACCCTACACAAAAACCTGTAGCTTTACTTGAATACCTTATCAAAACATATACAAGAGAGGGGGACTTAGTTCTGGATTGTGTTATGGGTAGTGGTTCAACTGGCGTAGCAGCGAAGAACCTCAACAGAGATTTTATAGGTATAGAGCTTGATGAAGAATACTTCAAGATAGCTAAGGACCGTATCGAACATCAGCAGAGATTTCCTGATATGCCTTATAAGAAACCACAGGAATCTAAGAGTAAGAGATTATTCTAAAGGAGATTTAATAATGGCAAAGGATTGGAAAGGAAACAGCACATCCGTATATGCTAACTTAGCAGCAAGTAATCATTCTGAGGAAGATAGAGCAGATAAAGATTACTATGCAACTCCACCATCTGCCGTGGAAGAACTGCTTAGAAGAGAGTCATTTAACCACTACATATTAGAACCAGCTGTAGGGGGAGGTCATATTGCTGATGTACTGAAGGCTCACGGTTATCAGGTACAGACTATGGATATAGTTGATAGAGGGTATCCCGGCACTGAGGTCAAAGACTTCTTTACAGCCAATAAGAATGATTTGAAATGTTCACCGGACATTATAAGTAATCCTCCGTATGCTCTTGCATCTGACTTTATAGAACATTGCCTCGATATATCTATGGACACTGTAAAGGTTGCAATGCTTCTTAAGATACAGTTCCTTGAAACACAAAAACGATACATTTTGTTCCGAAAACATCTCCCAAAGAAGATATATGTCTTTGTAAATCGGGTGAACTGTGGTAAAAATGGTGTGTTTAGTGGTGAGTCATCAGCCGTATGCTATGCTTGGTTTGTATGGGAGAAAGGGTATCAGGGTCTACCGGAGATTGATTGAATAGCGAATGATGAACCAAAATCAAAGAGATTATTCTAATATATAAAGAAAAGCACCTCAATCCGAGGTGCTTTCTGATTCATTGTCAATATTCATTTGAGTCTGCACAGCTCTCTGCACAAATTGATTCAGACTTTCATTGTGCTTTGCAGCGTGATCCGCTATGGTTTGCTTGTAGCCTTTGGGAAAGTTGAGTTCAAAGCGATCATAGGCTTTTTGTCTCCACTTGGCCTTAGCTCTGCCCTCAGCCTTTGTGTACTTATACGGTTGAGCAGTTTTGCCAGCCGCAGCGCATTCCGGACAATACTTCTGTTTACTTGCAGAAACAACATATTCCTTACCACAGATGATACATTTATCGGTACTACCTATGGTCCTGCTTGTCTCAACCCCTGATGCTATCTGCTTTTCAATTCTGCACTCTGGGCAATACTCCGTAGTATCATTACCTTGGAATGTAGCTCCACAGTTTTTGCATATACGTTCTTTCATAGAAAATAATTCAACTCCTTCCTAATATATAATAATGATTATCTGATTCCATTATATCACAGTTACGGTAGTATGTCAATCTGAGGGATATAATTAAAATATAAATTTATTATTTTCCTATTGACATACGTGTTACGGTAGTATATAATAAGATTAGAGAAAACCTAAGACAGCCGAAAGGCAAGGAGGAAACTATGAGATCTATGTTCGATACTAAAAAGACTAAGGCAGAGATGCTACAGATAGTAGCTGATGAGTCGAAAACTGCATTCAACGGTACATACGAAGATGGAAGTAGGATACTGAATGAACTGCAAGAACTCAGCTTCAAGGTGGGTGACGGTCATAAGTGGTGCAATTATGAGAAGTGTGTTACATCTATTCTGATGAGCGCAGAAGCTTCTGATTCTGATAGAGAAAGAGCCTTGATGCTTTATGCCGGGTACAATCAGTGGTTAGGCAGAGAAGTTGCTTGCACGAATATTCAGAGAGCTCTTATGGGAGAGGAGAATGAGGAATGATCTATACAACATATGCTCCAGATACGGATACTACATTCATAATGGAAGATAAGGAAAGACCGGATGGTACCACGGAAACAAGAGTAATGGGTTTCTACTATGGAGAACCCAATGATGCTGATACAGAACGGTACTACGGAAGTCTGAAAGCGGTGTATTAATTTACACCGTTTTCGGTCGTTATAATATAATGAAGGGGGATAACATATATGAAACGCAAGAACAATACATTGGAAAGACCTATACCGTTAAAGCACATAGATCAAGTCAGAGATAGTATTAAGGGCTATGGTGATGTCTACTCTGTTATGGATAGATGCAGAGCCAAGTTCATCGAATCAGGTATTAGTTGGGATGATAGGTGTTATCTTCCTTTGACTTGTGTAGTTGAGTTCCACAAGAACATTCGTAGCTTAAAGCAGATACCAGATTCAGAAGGGTACGTACAGCTCTTGTTTCATACATATCAGTGGAGACAGCATAAGCAGATATATAGTTTTGACTCTACATTTGCAGAAGAATTGGTACAGTCTGATTCATCTGAGGTAGATACAGCTGTATTTGATAATCTACCATACAATTCTCTCTATGTAGAGATTAAAGATGGATTACACGCAGAGATGGGTAATCATATAGTAGGATTTTACTGTTCTTACAACACTCAGGCCTATGCAAATGGTGATCCTGCTTGGGAAAGTGGATTCGCTAATTGCTTACATATAGTATTTGTATCATCTAACGGAGCTGTAGTAGGTTGTCCTATCGCATTAGCAAAAGGCATTACTGTTAAGGATTCCCTCAATATGTACCTTCACGAATATGTGAAAGCTATGGAAGCTGATCATAGTAGCAAAGATGAAGATGGTAGTTACTTCAATGCGCTAAAAGATGTACTGCCTACACTGTTAAATGCGGCTGTAAACCTTCTGTTATATATCTGCTCTGTCAATAATGATATTCAGGAGAATCCGGAGCAGAAGAAAATATATAAAGCACCTTCTGCTTGCAGTATATCTAAGGATAAGCTCAGTGAAGTCAGAAAATGGGATGTAGGGTATAGAATCGGTAGAATCATAAGAGATTCAAAGAATGAGTCAGATACCAGACCACACGGAACTCATACTAACTCTTCCACTAAAAGACCGCATTCACGCAGAGGTCACTTCCATCATTATTGGGTTGGTAAGAGAGAATCGGAAGAGAGAAAGCTTATAGTAAAGTGGGTAGCTCCAATGTTTATTAATGCAAAGATAACTGAGGAAATGCCTGCGGTTATAACTAAGATAGAGTCATAAAGGATGTGAACGTGTTGAAAGATTACATATTAAAGCAGCTTAGTGTTTTAACAGAATGGAACAATTGTTATGTTGAAGAGGGTGCTGATGGTGCTATAACACTGATAGTTCCTATGCATTTAGACAATACTTATGTCACGGTTAATATTGATGGTGCTGTAGCAGGATGGTCTAAGAAGCGGATAAATCAGAATGACTATTCTATATCATTCCACATTATGCCTATTAGTGATATGCAGATTAACATAGAAGTCTATTCCCGTGGTATAATTGCATATGCAATGTTGGAGCAGAAATGTATATCAAATAATCCGGTATGGGTATTCTCTAATTTTAACAACACAATTAATGCATTCAACTATGCAGATTATCCGTATATTCAGTTTACAGCATCATACAATGAGAGCAATCAGTTTACCGGATTCATAGCTTATTATATAGGCTTAATAAAGAAGCTCATAAATGATGAACCCTATGATTTTACAGATAATGCTACGTATGATAGTGAACCGGAGTATCATAATTTAGCTCCGGATGGGGATTTGATAATCACTATTAGTGATAAAACATTCAATATGCTTAAAAAGCTTGGGTATGGTATAAAGCTATCAGATGGTACGCTGTTACATATCACAAAGAGTATGTTGGGTAAAAAGATAATACGTAAGGATTCTGAACCCACGGTATTCTATCCGCTGAATGAGAGTGATTTTGTGGGTTGATAAAGACAAGAAATGATAGCCACCAGCACTATAAAGCCTACTGAGCCACATAGCTTAGTGGGCTTTTATTTTTGCAAAATTCCAATCGTTATAATATGTAGGGATAAGGTCTGAATACAAATAGACCTTATATATGTATACATATTTATAATAGAATGGAGTTGTTGCTGCTTTGGCTGAAAAACTGACTATAGGTAGTCTCTTTTCCGGTATAGGTGGATTTGAGTATGTAGCATCACTATACGGAATAGAGCCTATATGGGCTTCTGAGATTGAAGATGCTCCTATACGTATCACTAAAAGACACTTCCCCAAGATGAAACATTATGGGGATATTACGAAGATGAATGGTGCAGAGATTGAACCTGTTGATATCATTTCCGGGGGGTCACCCTGTACCGATCTATCCGTGGCCGGAAAACAAGAAGGTATAAGCCGTAAATGCTCTGCCTGCGGAATGGTTCTCCCATTGAACTTTTCAGAAAATCTGTGTCCTAAATGTGGAGCGGAAATAGAGTTTACACGCAGCGGTCTGTTTATGGAGCAGATCAGAATAATAAAAGAAATGAGGAAAGCTACAAATGAACGGTTTCCAAAAGTTATTATCTGGGAAAATGTTCCCGGAGCTCTCGGATCAAACAACGGAGATGACTTCCAATGTGTCCTCAGCGAATTCGTTGGATTATTTGGAGAAAAACTACCAACGCTTAGACCTGAGAAGTGGTGTAAAGCAGGGGAGATTGTGGGAGACAACGGTTCCCTCGCTTGGAGAACTCTCGATGCTCAATATTGGGGAGTACCCCAGCGAAGAAAGAGAATCTACCTTGTCGTCGATCTTACAGGACAACGTGCCGGAGAAATACTATTTAAGTCAGAAAGCTTGCGAAGGCATACTCCGCAGGGCGAAATCCCGTGGAAAAGAACTTCCGGAGCGGTTAAGAGTAGCATTGGAACAGCAGATAGAACAGGCAAAGCAGAATCCGGAGAAGTAGAATCTTGTGTTGTACTTAATGATCAGGGTGGTTCAGTAATGGATGTTACTGAGGGTAAAACCGGAACACTAAGAGCTGAAACTCACGGTCACGCACCTGTGGTAGTAGATGATGTTGATAGAACAGTATATGGTATATGCTCTCTTGGATCTAACTGTATGAAGTCAGATAATCCGGATAGCGGATTCTACGAAGCAGATATAATTAAGACTTTGGATACTTCCGGTGCTAACCCTTCTTGTAATCAGGGTGGCAATGTGATAGTTGAAACTCCGGTGTACTGTATGCAAGGGAACTGCATAGACAGAGGCATTAAATCCGGTTGTAACGGTAAAGGTTGGGGTGAAGATGTATGCTTTACGTTGACCACAGCTGACCGACACGCTGTAGCTTATAGTGTGTCAGAAAATGGATCACAGGAAGTACGTATTACAAAAGAAGTAGCAGCTACACTTACAACAGGGGGTGGAAAACCCGGTCAGGGTTATCCTTGCGTGTTAGAAGAGAACGAATCTCAATGCGGAGCTTTCCTTGGCAAGCAGAGTGATTCTGCAAGAGGTATCGGTTATTCTGAAAAGGTGTCTCCTACTTTAGTTGCTGGAGAACCCCCACAAGTTGCTGAGTATGATAAGCATAGTATGGCGTTTTCATATCAGATGGGTCCGGGTGTACCATATCTTCCTTGTAGCGATGAACTCTCCCCAACGTTAGTATCGAGTCAACATATAGGTGTGCTCATCGACAATCACGGTCAAGATTGTAGATGGAAAGAGTGCAAAGATGGCATATGCCCTACATTATCCGCTAATATGGGTATGGGTGGTAATAATCAGCCATTATATGTAGAGCCTACTATCGCTGCAAGTAAAGCATCTTTCTTCACAAGAGCATCAGAGAATGATGTAGCGGAATGTTTGGTGGCTACAGATTACAAAGACCCTCAGATTGTACTTAGGCCTAATAGTATTGTTCGTAGACTTACACCATTGGAGTGTACCAGACTTCAAGGTTTCCCAGACGGTTGGGTAGATGGTGAATCTGATGCAGCTCAAAACAAAGCATTAGGAAACTCAGTTGCATTACCTTGTGTTGACTATGTGATGAGCGGTGTGGTTGATGTTCTTGATCCGATAGTAGAGGGTGATTAAAAATAAGGACCGCAGGCTGAAATCCAGCTTGCGGTCTATTATTATGTACTGTAGATGGATACATAGTATGTTAAATCGAATCTATGATGCCTCTTACGTATGGAATTCCTTTGATAAGAGAATTGTTGTTGTGGAATCATTAGATGTTTAATGGTTTCAGAACAACGATATTCTTTTCCATAGGTCATTGATGATGTTTCCCCATTTTTAAGTATTATATCTATATTCATTGAGTTATCATTTACAGAGGAGACTTCTATCTTGTATATAGCCTCCTTGATAAGAGAATCTATACAATCCTTTGATATAAGCTCATCAGCATCACTATGTATCTTTAATATGGTATTTCTTATGTTTTTTACAGATTTCAGCTCTTGTTCGATTGTTGTATCTGATGATTCATAGACTTGTAATTGTTCTGTCAGAACGCTCAGTGCAGAATCAAGTTCGTTGTTTTTGAGGTTGAAGTCAGCTTTCGATATATCATCATCCATATACAGGTCTAATAACCTTGCTTTTCTTTCGTGAATTCTTTGGATTTGCTGATTCAGTTTAGAGATTTCAGCTTTGTGATCCGGTACAGTCTTTTTGTATAGTTCTATGAATTCATCTATGTATTTGTCCATATTACCAATTAAATTTTTGAACATATCTGAAAGGATGCCGTACAGTTCCCATTCCATAATGGCAAATGATTTACAAGACTTAGCTCCTGATTTCTTTTTGGAACTGCATACCCACTGATATGTGGTATTTCCTTTTTGAACACTATTAGAATATGATGTTCTCCAATATGCTGATCCATCTGCGGCACAGTATATTTTTCCAGTCAGCGGTGATCTGTCTTTGAATGATCTGCCGTGATTTTTTATAGCTTCACTACGTTCTTTGAATATTTTATCACATTTATTCCATAATTCTTCTGGAACAATAGCCGGAACAGTTTCACCGGATTCATCTTTGTAATAAACCCATTCTTCTTCCGGAAGGAATTTCTGCTGCTTAGTACGATAGTCAACAATTCTTACCTTATTACCACAATAATATCCCTTATACTTTGGATTCTGCAAGATGCCGCAGATGGTATTAGGTGATATATCCGTACCACTCCGGCTTTTGTATCCTTTCTCTTTAAGCACATTAGCTATCTTTCGGGTGCTGTAATCTCCGGTAGCATACAAGCTGTATATCAGCCGTATCATTTCAGCTTCTTTTTCTACGATGGTGAGCTTACAATCCTCTTTATTGTAGCCATACAACCGATTATTACCCATCACTCTACCGCTTTCGATAGAGCGTTTCTGCCCCCAATGAACACGCTCTGAGAGCTTTCTGACTTCATCAGCAGCGATACTTGACATTATAGTAAGTCTTAGTTCGCTATCAGTATCAATAGTGCAGATACCATCATTCTGAAAGTACACACCGACACCGGAACGAAGTAATTCTCTTGTATAGGTAAGGCTGTCTATTGTGTTTCGTGCAAATCTTGATACTTCTTTTGTAAGTATCAAATCAAACTGACCAGCTTTACCGTCAGCAATCATATTTAAGAAGTTTTCTCTATTACTTGCTGATTCTCCACGGATTCGGTCAACATATCCATCAACAAAAGTCCAATTAGGATTATTCTGAATCATATCAGTGAAAAACTCAATCTGATGTTCAATAGATCCTTCTTGTTCTTCTCTTGTAGTGGATACACGGGCATAAAATGTGACCCTAAGTTCTATATCGTGGATTGTTTTGTGCTGCATTTTTAGCATATTTGCAACGCTGTATATATCCATATGTATCATCTCCCACATTAAACTATATCATACCGTTACCGCATTGTCAATATCTACATAATAATTTTTCTGATTTAGCAATCGTTATAAGTAGTAGAAGAGGTGATGCTACGTGGATAATATCAAATATATTGTATTCAAATCTTGGGCGAAGGTACTGTTGGATAAGCAGGTTATTACCTTAGAACAATTCAATGCTCTATGCTTAGAGATTGATTCAGCTCAAAGAGTAAACCGTGGGTGATTAAGCCTACGGTTTTCTTGTTGATAACCTTATATAATAGAAATTATTATGCTTATAAGGGGGTGCTCTGCCTTGGAGCTGAATATACCTGAGTATGACATCACTGTTGTTCCGGGTAGTGTTATCAGGATCGGAAGATTTGAACACGAAACTTGGATAGTCGAATATGGTTGGTATTCGTGGGGTGGAAATAGACCTGTATGCGGTTGGTATTTGACTAATTCAATGACCAAATCCGTAAAACCGTTATACTACACAGATTTAGAAGATACCTATGTGGTTGAGTGAGAGGTGTACGTATGAGCAATGTAACAATCTATCTGCAAAAACATCTAACTTGGGAAGGGTCTGTATCTGTTACACACTATGAGATTATAGTTGACAGTGAGTCTGACCTTCCAAGTGATGAGTATTATTTTGGTGCAGATCACAAAATCGCTATGGGTAGCATAGCGTGGGTCATAACTGCTTCTGAATTCTATATGTATAACTCATCACATCAATGGATTAAACAGAATACTTAAATGCAGGAGGGATTTATATGGTGGTAAATGTATTAGGTGGTACACTTCCGCAGATTGAGATAGATCAGTATGTTGAAATGCTTAAAACAAAGTATAGTGGTCGAACAATTCAACAGCTGGATATTACCGTAGATAATGATTTTGTTGACATAAAAACTACCTTAGCACCTCTGCCGTTTTACCGATTAAGAAGGATCACCGGGTATTTGACCAATACGTTGGATCGGTGGTGCGATGGTAAGAGGGCAGAAGAGAGAGATAGAGTAAAACACTCAATCGTTGAAATGGAGTGATTATAATATGCGAACACTATGGAATGAAGGTCGTGTTGTAGGGTTATCCGCATATGAGATATTTGTACGTCATATACTCGGTAAGAATCCGGCTGCTGTAGTTCCTTCTGAGCAAGCGTGGTTAGCATCTATGCTGTCAAATGGATCATCTATGCTGTTGCAGGTAGGTGTTGATAATATAGATGGCAGCCACTACATTGAAATAGATATGCCTGTTACAAGTGAGTTGTGGGCGGCCAATACTATTGTAGGCTCATTCTTCTTAGGCACTGGAGCAGGCTCAGGAACTACAACAAGTTGGTGTGACCGTGTAACTGATTACGGTCCGTTGATTCAGAATGATTCTGAGCATAGCCCGGAAGGTGGTGTGATACCCCCAACAGATAAAGCAGTAAGCATATCTGATACTGTGAGAGATCAGCTCCGTGAGTATGCCAAAATAATTGATGGTATAGTCATTCAGCCGGGTGAGTGGACAGAGAACTCAACTAAGCCACCACAGAAGGGTCTTACTCCGGATGCATCTGTACCTCCGGTACTTAGGATTCTTGTCAATGATAGAATAGAAACACCATTCTATATATTGTTGACCGGATTCTCCTACAGGGGGATATTGGATGGAGTAATGGATTATACTGCATTCAACCTTAACCCTGAGAATGGTGACTACCTCGGTCCTGTATCTTTCCCTTGGGCGAATAAGATTATATTCTCAGTGCCATCCGCAGTTATATCTGAATTGAACAATGTAGCTGTTGATGTTGTGGACCTCGCAAATATGTACTTATATAATACAAAGTATATATGGCCTTTCAAGAATCCTCCGGGAGTTGGTGATTTTACAAAGGCAGATTTGTATGATGTAAAGAGCTTAACAGGTGTACAAGTATTGTCCGGATACGTTTCAGATGAATTCATTGACACATTCTGTGTAAGCTATAAGGAAGCTATTGATGCTGATGCCGATGGTAAGATAAGCAGTACAATGCAGATTCAATTAAAGTATATTAGGCAAATAGAACAGCTGTATGGTACAGCTGTAGCTTCTGATTCGACTAAGTGGATGTACTTCTTCTACTATATTAGGGACTCTCTTGGTGTAAGCAGCCAAGATGGGGCATTCTGGCCGGTAAATATGGAAACACATCAGGTACTATTCACAACATTCTCTGCACCTCCTGACATAAATACTACAAGAGGATTCAACTTCTCTGGAGAACCGTATACTGATTCCGATGTTACAGTACCTTATACGTCAACAGATATTATGGGTACATATTGGAATCAGGACCTTAACCCCGGTGGTACTACTGTCAGTCAACATCTTACTGCTCCCGGCGAGTACGTATTTGAGAATCACCCTATTCAGCATTTAGCTATCACAGATTATGAACTATTCAATCAGCCCATAGCAGGTGTTCCCAAACCTCCGGCATCATATGGTGATGACTTCATAGCGTGGTTGTCAGCTACACCAATATCTAAGGTCTTAGCTTCTACAGAAGCCGCATCAATAGAGATAATGGATTCTATGGGAATACACGAATCTTACAGAGCACTTGATGCTGAATCCTTCTTACAATACCTTGCAACAGGTAGAGATATGACACAGCCAATAGATGCAGATTATTCAACAGCTACTACGGACCGATACTTTTATATATATGATAAAAACACCATATTATCTATAAAAGCACAAGCAGCGTGGCCTGCTACTCCTTACCCAGCCTATGCAACAATGAAAGCCAGCTTATCTGTTGCTGACTTCTTTAAGCCTGCTAAAGTATATATTTATAGATCTTCCGATAATGTGGATATTACTAAGCAGATGACAGATCCCACATTCCATTTGTGGGGAGCAGAAACCAAGGTAAACAAAGATAGTATAACCGCATTAGCTTTAACGGATGAATTCGGTTGTCTGCTGCCGATGAACGGTGTTCAAGGCACCATTACCGGAGATACCGTTAATTGGGATATGTTGATGACAGCTTTATCTCAGAATAAGTCAGTTGATGTGCTTAATGGTGCTAAAGTCAGAACTAACTATGTGCAGCTTGGCAACGGTTTGAGATTCTATATATCTGCTACCGAACCTACCGATACCGATGTTCCAGAAGGATCAGTAGGCTTAGGTTGGGATGGAGTCAAGATATATACATCCGGTGCTTGGGTATAATTGAGGTGGTGTGATGAAAAGATATATTCGTAGAAGCATTGCGGCTTCCTTGAAGCAGTTAGATGATGGTGGTATACTCCTTACAGATTATGTCGGGGATGTAGTCAATCTGCTCATAAATAAGCCTAAGCCTTACAGATTGTGCTATCTTGAATATGATGATGTGTGGCTGATAGCAGATGCTATGACATATCTTCACGAGGAAATGATAGAAAAATCCGTAGATGAAGGGTGGCTTCCTAAGACATTAGAGTTTATGAGAAAGTATAATGAGGACATCTCGGATATAGATGCTAATAGGTCTGTGAATTTGATTTTTCTGACCGATGAGTGTATGACACAATTCGGTAGCTATACAGATCCTTATGCTACAGCCGAGTTTGGGTATGAATATCCGATAACTACAGGTTCATTATTCACAAAATCCAATCTATCAAGTAATTATTTGAAACGATCCGCCCCTGAACTATACAACAAGCTTAAAAAATATGCTATATCCGAGAATAGGATAATAGATGATGATACGGCGTGGGATTGAGGTAGAAGCATATGAAACGATACATTATATCAGCACAGCAACAACCTACCGGAAGTGCTCTTGTCAATAAGATAGGTATGTATTTATACAAACATTTGGATGGTGCATTCAAATATACAAAGGATCGCAACACCTTTGATGTGTATGTTACACTTCTGTATGAGCTCAAAGAGGAATATGGTGGAACTAAGAACGATGTGCAGGAGATGACTATAAACATTAGTATTACTACCTATCAGAATAAGATAAGGGTCAACACTATTGAAGTCACTCCAAAAGCTCGTACTTTGGGATTTGATTTATTCCCCATAGACAAGATGTATGATATGCAGTTGGCGATGGATATAATAAAATGGAAAGTGAGCAAGCGCATTCAGAAAGCTTATGAACATTATATTATCCTATTCTAAATGATAAATAGCCATATCCAATCGTTATTATAGGTAGGATATGGCTATATTTTTCAGTTGCAACTTTGTTGCAAGTTTGTTGCAAGTTTGTTGCAATATATGATTATATTATATAAAGGAGCGCACTATATGACTGTCGATTTTATATTCCCGGATAACTTAAATCTTGAAGATGAAAGCCTTAAGGATATGGTGTCAGATGTCAATGCCTTTGTTGCAGAACTACCTGATGATGCTACGCTATTACACCTCAGATTGCCGGATGATATTATGTTTAATGACGCTACAAATAATAGAATCCGTTGGTATATGAAGGGTATCAGAGAGTTTTTATCTGTAGCAAGACCTAACATTGTCACACTATGTAATCAATTTGATATGACTGCGGATAGTGAAAACTTCATATCGGCTGACTTTGATGTACCTGATGAATTATCTAAAGATACTCTATTATCCCTATGCTATGAGTTACTATCCATAGTAGATGAATCCGATACTATGATTGATACCTCTGTTTCAGAGATAATTTTACCGGACTAAAGCGTGGAATCAACCTTATATATATCCGACAGTACAGTAGGTAGGTGAACAGTTCTTATGATTAAGATGCAGGATTATATTGAAGCTATGCAGTTTATGGGTTTTAAGGCTATAGCTAAAAAGCACTATTCCGCAAGCGTATCAACCGATGTTGGTGTATGTAGAATCGTGTCAAGCTATAGCAAGAACAGCATCCGATTAATGGTATGTGGCTCAAAGGGTGCATATGTGCGAAATACTGATAATGTAGCTGATGCAATAGGCATAATTGAATCTTGCTATAATAGATATATGTACTCAATCATTGAGAATGTGACCTTAACAGCATTGTCAGATCGCAAAGCTGTATTAGCTGCCATTAATACCAAGAACTTAGCAAAGAATCTTGTCCGCTGTAAATCGTCTAATGTATGGGCTTATGGTATGAATATCAAGGACAGAAAAGACAAGACCGGGGATATGATTATGCAGTTCAAAGATAAGAACGGTGGTCCTTCTGATTTGTACATCTATTTCGATGTGCCTGTGACTTTATATCGTAGGCTGCAATCAGCTCCATCCGTAGGTCACTTCTTCTGGCAGTACATAAGAAACGTTTATTCTTATAGTAAACTAACTGGAAATAAGAGAGGTGTGTTACCTAATGCCATCAATAACTGGTAATGACGTATGGAAACCCGTAGTTGGTTATGAGGGACTATATGAAGTGTCTAATACAGGGACAGTTCGTGCATTAGAACGTACCGTCATGGGTAGAAATCAAGTAAGCACATTTAATAGAGTTTATCCTGCAAGAATATTGTCATTTCATTATTTACCACGGAACTACATTCAGGTATTTCTTGCTAAGAATGGGAAAACAAAGGGATATTTAGTTCATAGATTAGTAGCCGAAACATTCATACCTAATCCTGAGAATAAACCAGAAGTCAATCATAAGGATAGAAACCCAGCTAATAATAATGTAGAAAATTTAGAGTGGGTGTCTAAACAAGAAAATATGGATCACGCAATAGCTACAGGTTGGAATCCAAAACTAAGTAGATTAGGCGCGAAAAGTACAGAATTGCACAAATTACGGCAGAGTTTGGCTTTAACAAATAGAAAAGATATATCCATACCGTGTAGGTGTATTGAAACCGGACAGGAATATCCATCTATAAGCGAAGCCGTGAGGCAGACAAAATTAGGTTGGACTTCAATTAAACGATCTATTGATGAGCATAAATCAATATTCGGTAAATACACTTTTGAGTATGTGTAGGAGTGATTAATTGTGAATATAAAGAAGAATTATATCAAAGCAGATTCCACAAGTACAGAAATATCAACTAAGATTTCTGAGCAGGGAACAATATTCTATAGAATATCTCTTGATGATGTCATAGATTACTACTCGGATCCCAAGCGTAACGTATGGGTATGGAAATCATTCATTGAACTTGGTTGGAACTGCATAAACTTTGATAATAGTTTATTCGGAAGTTACGTAGATGGCTCAGACCTATATCTCTGTGTGACCGACGGTATAGAGATTGATGTTGATGGTGTAGCTGTGAATCCGGAGCTGGCATTTGAAGAATATGATATATCAGATCTCAGTGAGTATATTCTTCCGGGTAATGATGGCATTATCAAGCGATACATCACTGAGGATGAGATAAAGACCCCTATGTTTGACAAGTGGGCTGGTGAGATCATTGATGCCGGATATGACTTCACAGATATGGTGAAGTATGCAAATGAATTCTACGACTTCACAACTTGATATATCAGAGATTATCACATAATCGTTTATGTAGAACAATCAAAGCTTTAGGGTATGCATTCATAAGTTCAGCATATGGTATATCATAAAGCTTTGACAACTTCTTTATATCTCGCTCAGTAAGTTGCGATTCAGTTTCTATCATTTCCTGAATCAATAATTCTTCAATGGTGTCATATTCATCAGTCTGGTATTTTTCAATTCCCTGTACAGGTCTATTTGAGTGCAAGAATAGTTCAGCATCAGACATATTGACTGGGATGTTTGCACCCAATATAGACTTCAAAGCAAGCATCTGATCTGCCGGAAGTGTGACCTTTGATAAATCTTCATATGTGATTTCATTCCACGATTTACCTAATTGTTTTGCTGCTTTCATACAAGCACCTCGGCGTTTAGTATAACTAACAGTGGCATTGAATCTGCGGATTTCCTCAGCGATTCTTGGTTTGAAGAAAACTGCGAAAGATAAGTCATCTCGATACATAGGTGTCCATTTGTATTTCCACCACATACCCATAAACGAGAGAAGTGCTGATTGAAACTTATCCTCATAGGCTACATTCTCTACGAATGTAGATGATGCTACATATCCAAAGAATGTATAGTTGAGGTCGATGATCTCATCTCGTTCTTTCTTACAGGCAATCCGAGCTTCCTTTTCCATAGGTAGAGAATCGTATATCTCAATGGTCCGGGTTTTGATGTACTGAGCATCATATGATTTTGGCATAGGTGTGTACCTCCAATCTAAAATATCCTTCTAACGATTATAACGATTGCAATTTTCAAAAAAATAATAAATTACTGATATATAAGGTTGAGTATACAGCTATGTATAAATCAAATGCCCCCAGCTTGTTCGCTGAGGGCATTTCTATTGAATAACTGTTCTTATTCATACATCTGAACATCAATAACCTTGAGATCATATGAAGCTGATGCCGGAATAATATAATCCTGTGTAGGTCCCATAAATACTATGTCGGTCTTACCATTAGTAGCTACACGCTTTTCACCACAATAAATGGCTTTTACTCCATCGCGCATAACTACTACTGCGGAATCAATAAGAGTATCATACTTGAGCACATCTGAAAATGTTTCACAGATCAGCTTAGGTGCAAGATACTGATCTGCAAACTTGGCAAAGACCTTGCGGAGATATGTGTATATCTCAGATTCCCTTGCTTTTGCCTTGTGGGATAACTTCTTCCCACTGATAATGTTCCTAATTACAGACTTTGTATCCTTGTCAAGATCTTCATATATAGAAGCAAGAATATCAGCCGCAAGGTGGATGTATGGATCAGATTCATCTTCTATATTATCAAATATATTGATTTCTCGGTCCTCAACATCTGTCTGATAGTTAGATATTGTATTATAATATCTAAAGGATTCAGATTTGACCCTACGGAGACACCCCATACAGTTATAAGCTACCCGGTAGATATATGACCCTGTGTACTTCTTGGGATTAGCTGCGATAATCGGTACATTCTTCATAAGATACTGAAGTATGATGGATACTGCATCATCTTCTTCTGTGAATTCAGCTTCTGCTTTTGTCCAAGCAAGTGTGATTTCTGCAAAGAAGTTGATATATAGCGCAACTGCCTTATGCTCATCCGGAAGCACTAACCACTGTTCATAGGTAATAGGTGCAGATATACCTGTCGCTTCCATAAATCTTGTTTTTGTCTCTGTGAATGCTTTGAAAGTTCCCATAATTTCATTCTCCTTTTTGATGTGTTTCTGAATTTTGATATGCTTTATACTATTTATAACGATTGCAAATTTTAATTTTTGTAAAACAAATGTTCGTCTATGTGAATGCAGAAATAACCGCAAAACAAAGCTTGCTTTTTTTTGAAGATAATTAATGTTCTGCGGCTATCTTCCCCTCATTGATGTATCTGACAACACTGAGAGGATAACTGTGTTGACTTTTACCATTGACAAAATGGTGACGGTGGTGTATAATAGTAGTACACACAAAAGATTAATGTGGCTTCTTAGAAATCTGACTCTGTTCAATCATTGGTACTATACCATTCTTCTTGAGAAGTTCATATATGAACATTCTTCCTTTCTGAGTCCACATTGTAAATGGCTTAGAATCTCGGATACCATCACCTCCGGGGTAATCAACCATCTTAGTGTGAGTATATCCGTAACCAGCATACTTAGCATAGAGAAGCCATTGACCATTCTGTAGATATTGTACACCCAGACCTTTAAGCATTCGATTCAGCCATACTGCTGATTTGCCATAATCCTTAGCGATCTGTGTAGCCGTGATTAATCCCGGTGAATTCAATATCATCTGAGCATATGCTGCTACAGGTTTGAGCTTATCTATCTGTTGCGACTGCTGAAGATTCTTGATGTGAAGTTCCTCATTCTTCTCAGTGAGCTGTGCATTACGTTCTTTCTCAATTTGAACTTTGGCTCTTTCTTCTTTGAGTTGTGTAGCAAGACCAATCACTAAGTCCGGATCATTAATTAGTCTGTCAAGTGTAGGTTCGGTCATATATGCTCCGTGTTTACGGATAGAGGGAAGCACTTCTGATGTGACCCAGTGCTTAAACTCTTTTGCCTTTTGGAGCTTGCTGCCAAACACAAGAGCATATACGCCAGATTCATTGATGAGCCAACCACCACGCTGTCCCAAACTCGATAACGATTCGTTATTAAGTTTGTCCTCATCATCAACGTGGTCTGCGAGTGCCTTGCTTGCATTGCTATAGCCGAGAATCTCAGCCACATCCTTGCCTACAAAGTAGGGTATTCCATCTACTTCTATGATTCTGACAGCTCCGAAGATGTCATTTTTGAAAACTTGAATTCCATCCATATCGGATATCTCCTTTCATTAATAAATTTTTGAAATCGCTAATCGTTATTATGAGTAGAGGGGCGATGTGGTATTACTCCTATACTCAATGTTGTATCTACTACAATTATTATATTCCTAAAATACGTGGAAGTCAATAGTAATTCCTAAAAAATATGGAATTTGTAGACTTGCACATAAATGAGGTGACTGTTTTATGTATAACCCACAATATACCGCATCAACAATAAAGTCGAGAGCTAAATCATTAGGTATCACGATGAATGAACTTAATTCAAGGTGTGGTCTAAATAAGAACACCATCGCTATGTCTGCCGATTCTAAGGGTGGACTAAATGCGGCTACATTAAATAGTGTAGCGGATGTGTTGCAATGCTCCGTAGATTATCTGCTTGGTAGAAACACTCCGAGCTTTTCTGCTGAACACACTGAATTAATTTATCTGTTTGACCAATTAAGCGATAGCAACAAGGAAGTTATAGCTAAACTATTAGTTGAACTCGGAAAATAATGCAGAGCATTATCAGCGTACCATCCCCGGATATTCACTGAAAAGAATACTTCTCATATCAAAAAAGGGAATCCAATATTAGGATTCCCTTTTATATTTATCAAATATTCGTTTAAGTTCTTTCAGCTTAGGTGATTTAGGTTTAGGACGATAGCCATTATATATACGTTCAATTATTTTCTGTTGTTGAATATTGAGTTGCTTTATAGTATCATACATTTCAGATTCAAGAATCAAATTATCATATAACTGCTCTAAATTTTCAGTCAGGTAATCATCTTCCGGTGTGTATGAATCATCCTCATACTGCTGTTCGCTATCATCTATAAGCGGTATTGTGTTTTCATATTCACCAATATCACGCTTGATTCTACCAAGAGCGTATATAGCATTGAATGCGATCTGATATATGTAGGCAGGGCAGTATCTATCTTTCTGTATAATAATCTTATCTACATTCTTCATAAGATACTGTATTACAGTTGATACTGCGGTTTCTTCCTCAATATATGGATATTGTATTTTATTCTTCCTATAGGCAAGATGTATTTGATCATAAAACTGCACATATAAACCGATGGCTTTCAGGTCAGCTGGTAGCTGTTCCCACTCATAATAATTATTTAGGTCATACGGATAGCAGTCTAATGATTCCTTAAACCGTGTATATGTTTGTCTAAATGCTGTTTTATTCATATTATCACACTCCCTTTAAGGTTTTTTCTATTCTAATTATATACTACCGTTACTACAACTGTCAATACCCTACATATAATTTTCATATTTTAACCAAATACAGATAGTAAACCCTATGGAAGATTAAAAACAGTCTTTCCATAGGGATTTACTTTTTGAATATGCGATGTGGATGTGTCTAAAATTGAACAGTTTTAGTTTTTGAATTAGTAAACATAAAATACATAGCTTTGAAAATAAAATAATTTTATATTCATAGAGTGTAGGTATATGGACTCATATACTGTTCAAAAATGAACCAATCGGCCTATAATACTTATATAATACTTACTATAAAATTAATAAAGATATAATAAAATAGAAAAGTATTATAACAGATTTCAATTCCTTTTATTTTTTTTCAAGTAAAGCACTCCTATGTGGGGGTGTTTTTTATTTGTGATTTTTCCAATCGTTATAATATGTGACAGCTTGTCACGTACTGAGTCATTCTTGAAAATATCAATCGTTATAATAAGTGACAGGGCAAGCTATATCTTGATGGTATTATTGCCAAATAACAGCCGGAGGTTATAATTATGCGAATTGCAGCAGTAAAGACACATTTAAGCAAGGCGTTGGAGAAGATTGAAGCATATGCTACAGCCGATACCGCTTATAATGCCAGCACACTTGATAAGTTTGAGGAATTGTCTGAAATGTGTATAAGGATGCACGAATTACTGGCTTCTATTACTCATACAGATAGACAAAAGACTACGGATACAGCCGAAAAGGTTGATAGTATGCAATCCGCTATTGAGCAGCTTACTAAGCAGATGGCCAGTATGCAAGCTCAGATGGATCAGATTTCTGAGAAAGTGAATAGTACCGCTAATACTCCGAGTATAGTAGTGTCTACATCCACATCTGAATCTGATGCTGAGGAGAAAACAAGCATAGCAAGTGTAGTTGTACCTTCTATGGATGCTGATACAAGTACACAGATTGATATAAGCCGGGTTACGAAGAGGGAGAATTCTGAGAATGCAAAGAAAGCGGCAAAAGCATACGATGATGTATTACGCAAGATTGCCGCTTCACCCCAACCGTATTATGAATTGACCGATTTATGCAGATTGCTATATGATTGGCACAAGAAACGGTTTATGGATAATTACAAGTATAACTGCAAGTTCAAGTATTCGTATAAGCGTATTAGAAAGCTGATATGTCTGATAACCATTGCTTATGGTTATCACGTTGAGCATAAAGACGTTGAGCAATTTATGTCTACATTTAGAGGATTTCTTGATAAGATAGGTACAGATCCGCAGACTACGGATTGCTTTGCTGTGCCATATGAGATCAACCAGATGGAGAAGGATTATGATTCTTCATATGATAATGCAACAGCGGCAGCCTTGTATTATCAGCTGTGGGATCTGGGCTTGGGAGATATCTTAAAATGTGGACTTCCTATTGAGTACAGACCTGAATGTAATGGTATAGAAAAGTGCTTTACTTCAATTGATTATAGTATACTCTATGATGCTAATGATAACCCGGAGCATTATCTGACATCTATGCCTACGTTAAACTCTATACCAAAGGATAAGGATTGGGAGTGATGAATTTGCGATTTACAAGTATCGCTGAGACTTTATCTTATCCGTCAAAGCTAAAAGCTACGTTGCAGAAGTATCATATTGACATTATAACTTATTGTTTATCTCATTATAAACCTACTAAGGTGTTCAAAGATAAGATCATTGCGACTATGAACAGAGTTACCGTGGCTGTTATGCAGGGGGATTCCATAGAACTGGATATGTCATCGGATATTGATTCACTACTCAACAGTATAGCAGTAGATGCGTCCATAGTGATGTCTGACTATTTGGGTGCCTTGTATATAGATACGTCAAGAGTTGAGTGGGATGTAGATGAGCACATAGCTACTGCGGCTGTAGAGTCTAAACCAACCACTCAGAACAAATCCGTAAGTCCATCACCTTCACAGACTGTTGTTCCGACTCCGAAGGAAGATCTATATCTTAGAGCTCCCAATGTTCCTTTATTTGATGTGGATAGACCGTGGCTTAACTTCTTCCATAATGGTGTTAATCACACTTTGTATATGACAACTCCGGTTATACCTACAAAGCAGCGTGAGATAACTATAACTACTGATGTTAAGCTGATGAATTCATCTGATTTGATGAAACTATACCCTAACAAATTCATTGCTACAAGAGCTCCGGTTATGTATACTCCGGTATCCGGTTTAGATTTTGATGATAGGTTAGGTATCATTTTCCCCATAGAAGGATTTACAAGGGAGCAGGTCAGGGAAAACATCATCAAGTACCCTCATCTGTATAAACTGGATAGGTGGGTAAATGATGAGTGTATAAGTTTATACCGGAATATTGAGATAAATGGCAATATCTTTGATACGTTGACCATATGGGATGAACTACCTGAGAGTAAAGTTATACCTAAGACTTCTGAGTTCATCAAGGAGTATGTAGCACGTAGATATCTACTTGAGCGTGATGCCGGGGTGCAACATAAATACCCTATGCGTGGTGCTCTGAATCCATTTCTCACGTTGTTCACTACATCAACTGAGTATGCATCTATGGGTTATGCCGATCCCTTAGCTTTAGCCGAGCAATGTGTATCAGCCAGAGTAGCATACTGGACTTCACGGAATCCAATATATACGTTGTATAAGAATCCCACTATGCCGGATTGTGCTTCCGGGAATTGTATATATAAGTCATTCTGTTCAAAGGCTGTGTGTGACAATGCGTGTCCTGCGCTGGTAGAGACTTCCTACTTGCAAGAGCGGAACGGTCTGATGAATAACACGCAGGTATTCAAGGAGAAGCAACAGGTCTATGATGGTATGCTAACGGCTTTGCACTCTGATAGGCTGTTGAATGTGCTTATATCTAATGATACTATATCTACCGCAAATGCATTAGCTTATGCTGCTATTTGTGAAAATTGGCAGGGTAACAGGTTACATTGTGCAGTATACAATCTCCGATACTCTAAGTATATTGATTCTATACAGCGGTCTTGGGGATTGAAGAATACTCCGGAAGCATTAGAGTATGAGCAGATATGGCTGTCTCAGGCTAAAGTGCTTATCATATCTAACCTTGACTATATTCAGTTCAAGGATTTCCACGCTCAAACCATATTGAATATACTTCAAGATAGAGCATCGCATAATCTTCCTACATATATAGTTTCTCCGAAGCTGAGTAATCTTGTCGGTTCAGGAGCATTCTTTGGTAGATTGAAAACTATGATGGAGGGGGCGATTGTGAAATGATAGCTTCTATTGAGTTGCAGGTTATATCTAAGATACTGACCTCAGATGATCCACAGGAAGTCGAAACGCTCTGCGAGTTCGATGATTCATACTACTCTTTGTTCAAACCGCATATACAGTTTATCCTGAAACATAAGGATAAGTACGGTAAAGTTCCGGATCCGTTCACATTCCAGTCAGAGTTTATGGATTTCAACACTGTTGCTGTCCGTGAGTCTATGGATTATCTCACTGAGCAGATGCGTAAGAATAAGCGGCATATTCTTATGACTGAGACATTTAACCAGCTCAAAGATATGGGATCTGATGACATAGATGTAGCTTGGCAGTATCTGAGACTTCAGTGCGAAAAAGTGGATGAGTTGGATTCTACTCAGCCATTGGATATTGTTCACGATGCTCAGAAACGTGGTAGTCAAGTTATAGAGTACAGTCAGCAATCAAGAATACCTACAGGATTTCCGGAGATTGACAAGGCTATGTATGGTGGACTGTCCACCGTAGAAGAACTACTTGTCCTTGTAGCGAGGACGAATTCCGGAAAGTCGTGGATTGCATCTAAAATGATGGAAACCGCACAGAAGAACGGTTTCCCCGTGTTATACTATTCACCGGAAATGCAAGCAAGTTATCTTGGTACAAGATTCGATACGTGGCGTGGTCATTTTTCCAACTCCCAGATTCATCAAGGTAATTATACTGAGCAGTATTATGACTACCTTAAAAAACTGCAAGAGGAAGATGCAAGTGCTTTTGTATTAGAAGATAAAGACGCTCCGGATGGAAATGTTAATGTGCCGTTGTTGAAACGTTTTGTCCGGAAAAATAAGATAAAGCTGGTAGTCATTGATGGCCTTTCATATATGGAAGATGCGAAGGGTAAGAGGGGAGACACGGACTCCATTAAGTATAAGAACTTGTGCGCAGACCTCTTTCAGATGAGTAAACAGTGTGGCTGTGCTGTTGTAGTTATTCTTCAAGCAAACAGAGCTACGAAGGATAACAAGGATGATAAGGGTGAGGTGTTCCCCAACATTTACAACATTGAAGGTTCGGATCACCCAGCGAGAATCGCTACTCAGGTATTTGCGATGAGACAGATATTTGATAAGCACGTTCTTGATATCCGCTTAGAGAAGTCAAGAAATGCTAATAATCAGAAACCTGAGTTCTCATATGCTTGGGATATTAACACAGGTAACGTTCAGTATCTTGCAAGTGAAGCTGATATTGTAGGTTCAAGCGGTGTTCCTACGGTCAACGCTGCGCTTAATGTACCGAACGTAGCCGCTCAGACCGCAGATATATCTCTTGATGATTCTGACGATCTAAGGTGGTGAATCTATGGTAGACGTAGTAGAGGTTTTAGATAAGCTTGAATTCTATGGGCTTCTGAAACAAAGTAAGCGTGTAGGGAACTATATGCAGATACACTGTCCGTTTCACGGTAACGGTCAAGAGAAGAAGCCATCCTGCGGTGTGTTGCTTGTAGATGAAGTTCGTGCCGGAAAGAAGTACCCAAAAGGCTTCTTCCATTGCTTTGCCTGCTCTTATGCTAAAACGCTGGAGCAGGCTGTGAGCGATATGTTGAAGCAACAGAACATACAACAATCCGGGGTAGAATGGCTTACTGAGAACATTCCCGGCTTTGAGGTGGCAGATGATAGTGATGATCTTATATCTATGGATACTATGGATGCCCTTATGGGTAAGTATGCAGTAGATTATATCAATTTGCTATCTCAGAAGAAACCTGAGTATATCACTGAGGAAGAACTTGCTAAATATAGATATACAGTACCATATATGTATGAGCGCAAGCTGACCGATGAGATAATCGAGAAGTATGATATTGGCTTTGATGCTAATTGGATTCCTCCGGGAAGGAAGAAACCAGTTCCGTGTATAACTTTTCCTGTGCGAGATATGTATGGCAATACCTTATTCTTCTGCCGTAGAGCTATTGCTACTAAGTTGTTTAACTATCCGCAAGGTGTAGTTAAACCTGTTTACGGCATATACGAACTACCAAAGGATTGTAAATCCGTAGTGGTGTGTGAGAGCTGCTTCAACGCTCTCACATCAGTTCGATATGGCAGACCTGCGGTAGCTTTATTGGGTACTGGTAATACATATCAGATAAACCAATTGAAACAATTAGGTGTCAATGAGTTCATATTAGGGTTTGACCCTGACGATGCCGGAAGAAGGGCTACGGAGAAGCTTAAAAAAGCATTACGAAGTGTAGCTATTGTGTGGTCCTTTGATGGTATCCCAGAAGGTAAGGATATAAATGATTTGACCGAAGATGAGTTCAATCAGCTGGAATTAATATGATGAAGGAGTGAGATGCAAAATGAATATTATGGATAATGAGTATTCAAATGAGTTTGATAAGCTCCGTAGGAATCGTGTAGAGGTCAGCTATTACAAATACGGTCCTGTACGAGATAACTTTGCATCCGGTAGGGTTGATGCTATCGGTAGTCTTGAACTCTGCCTTGAGAAGTTCAAAAAGACCCACAATACGGAGTACCTGCTCGACGTTGCTAATTATGCTATGTTTAGATATATGTACCCTTTACCCGGTGAGTTCTTCAAACAAACTGATAGTTCTGAAAGTGCAGGTACTATTGGTACGCCTATCAATATGGAGCGTGATTATTAATGACAAATACTGTGTTGATTAAGTGGGATACCGGAGAGCTGGAATTAGATATGACCTGCTTCATTGATGATATGCCTGATAAATTTAAGTGTGAACGTATAGCTACTTTAGCGAAGGAATCCGATAGAAATTATGGTACATCTGTTGTTCCGGAACTACAACGGTACTGTTCTGACTTCATACAGAATATGGATCATATTTATACGGATAAAAGAGCAACGACTAAGTGGAAGAAACAAATTAAGCAATTCACAGCTTTTCTGCTTGAACCCTTACCTCAGCCGAAACCACAGATTGTAAAGCTTAAATCTATACGGTTGTTCTGAAAGAAGGTGGTCTGTGTGGATATTAATGTGAACGGATCTGATTTTGGAGCAGTAGTCAATTGTGCTGTAAGATATGCTGTCGGTAGAGCTACCTATATGCCTCATCTTGTAGTGGATTTTATAACTCCGATACTGTCAGAACTTGATGATACTACATTATTTGTTATGCGTAGGGATATTGAAGAATCAGATAGTTTAGGTGATCCGAGGATAGATGCTCCGAAATGGAGAAAGCTTTTGCTTGACATTAATCTTGAATTATTGCATCAAGCAAAAAAGTGAAATCATCAATCGTTATTATATATAGCAGCAGATACAATTGCTGTTATCATATCAAAATTACTAACATATCGAAAGGAAAGTGATTAATTATGGCATTTAAGAGTGTCGCAGAAATCAAGGCTACAAAGTATGATGGTAAGTTCATACTTGAAAACGATGGGGATTATGCTGATGTAATATTCCTCTATCGTTCTGCTGAGGAGGTCGTAGCCGCAGATGTTCACTACATCAAGTCCTCTGATTACAATGGATATGTACACTGTCTTGGTAATGGCTGTCCTGCTTGTCTTAAGAACATCAGAACTCAGACAAAAATGTTCGTACCGCTGTATGTTCGGTCATTGAATGGTAATCCTGTAAATGAACTTCAGTTCTGGGATAGAACATTGAAGTTTGAACCACAGCTTCAGACAGATCTCTTTAAGAAGGTACCGAAGCCCTCAGAGTATGTCTGCCGCATTACAAGAAATGGAGTTCACGGTGATGTCAACACACGCTACGCTATAACTCTTGTTGCTAATAACAAGGATATGCCTTATGACAAGGTTATGTCTGACAATAATACCAAGTTCCCGGACTTCTATGAGCATATCTGCAAGGAAGTTGATGCAGTTGTTCTGAATGCTTGGCTTGCTAACAGTGAGGGTGCATCCGTGAATACAGCTCTTCCTGACTATGTGGCTACACCCAGAGTAAGCGCAGCCGTAGCTCCGGTAGAAGTACCTGCTTCTGTTGAACTTCCTAATACGGATACGGATGAGATTACAGAAGAAGTAGACTTTGATTAATTAACAAAATCCCACTACATAATAGTATATCCACTACTTGTAGTGGGATTTCATTATTACAGGGAAGGTGATGACAATGGGGCTTTTTAGTAAAGTCCAAATGGAACAGATAAACGCAGCCGCAAAGAAGTGTACGCAGGTCACTGAGCCTAAGAAGAAGAAAACCAGCGCAAAATTCATCAACTCAAAGGTAGATGCTATGTCTGCTAAGGTTATTGAGCACTTCAAAGACTCAACTGCGGAACTGATAACATCGGTAGACCAACTTCACGATTATATCACCAAAATGTGTGAAGCTGGGATAGGTGCTATAGATACCGAGACTACCGGCCTTGACAGAATACAGGATACTATTGTGGGTGTATCACTATATTATCCCTGTGGTGTTGAGTGCTACATTCCCATAAAGCATATCATTCCTATATTTGAAGAGCCATATAAGGATCAGCTTACATATGAGCAGGTCGGAATAGAATTACAAAGGTTAGTAGATAGTAAATGCAAACTTATATTTGCAAATGCGGACTTTGACCTTGCAATGATATTCAAAGACCTCAAGGTAGATCTGATTCCGGTATGCTTTTATGATGTTATTTTGGCGTGGCGTTGTATCAAAGAGAACGAGAAGGATAATTCTCTTAAAGGTCTGTATACAAAGTATGTTGTCAAGGGTGCTATAGATAGGATGAAGTTCTCAGATTTCTTTACACCCGAATTGTTCCCATACTGCAAACCCTCAGTTGCAAAGCTCTATGCCGCTGCTGATGCTAAGTATACATATGATCTTTTTGTATGGCAGTTACCTTATCTTCAGAAAGACAATCCTAAGTGTCAGAAGCATCATCTTGAAGCGATTGCTGACCTTGTATGGGGGTTGGAACTGCCGCTTATAGCAGTTACACAGAATATGCATCGGAGAGGTGTGTATCTGGAATCATCGGTAGCAGATATGCTTAATGTGAAGTATAAGGCTTTGCTTGCTAAAGAACAGAGCGATATACAGGATAGCTTGAAGTCATATATGGATGATACTCAGTATTATACATCTGTGAAATGTCCATTTGGCGACTATAGCAACTTCAACCCTAATAGCACTCAACACGTTCAGTGGGTTGTTTATGATTTGCTGAAACTTGACAGTAAGGGTAATGGCAGAAGCACCGATAAGGACGTATTAGGTCAGTTTAGTACACCTATAATCAAGCAGATACTTCATTATCGTAGTTTAGTTACCCTTATAGGTACATTTGTAGAAAAGCTGCCAATTGTTGCTGATTCAACACCTGATCACAAAATTCACTGTGAATTTAAGCAGGCAGGAACCGATACCGGCCGATATTCTTCACGGGATCCTAATATGCAGAACATACCTTCTCGACAAGGCGATATCCGTAGAATGTTTAGAGCAACACCGGGATATGTAATGATGTCCTCAGACTACAGTTGACTGTTGGCGGTAGTCTTTAATCTAAACTCGGCTAATTCGATGAAAGCCTTGGGATTGTTTATTGGTTCACGCCCAAGTGTCAATATCGAGCAAGGCAGAGTAAAATCTGCCGTGTGGAGAGACTATCAAAAGCTATAAATTCTCCGTTTAGAGAAATCTATAAATACTGCCGATACGCATATTGGACGTATGTATGCGGTAGGGAGAGTTGAGAATAAGGCAGTAGCGATACTGCACGAAGCAAGTAGAGTACAGCTCATATTGAGTTAGTGTATAGATGATATTAGTCTATTGTAAATCTATTAAATGGAAACACCGAGTACATTGTGTGAGTGGTAACAGCTTTACAGTGTAAAGAGTTAGTCCGATCCCTATGGTAACATAGGAAATCAACGATAACCTGTTGGATAATAACTTGTTGAATAATAACCTGTTGTGAGTTATCTTGTTGCATTTAACCTTATATGTATATTGAGGTGATGCTATATGGTTATATATACCATAACAAACAAGATTAACGGAAAAAAGTATGTAGGTCGTACAGTGATGTCTATAAATTTACGTATAGATGGTCACAGAGCCGCATACAATCAGGGTGTACGCTATAAGTTGTATGATGCTGTGCGAGAAGCAGGTGGTTGGTATAACTTTGAGGTTGAAGTTATTGATTCATCTGCTAAAACCGAAGAAGAGTTGAATGCACTTGAAGCGTATTACATTGAGAAGTTTGACTCCATTAACAATGGATATAATATGATTCCGGGTGGAGATTATAACCCAATGGATTACCCTGAGATTTCTGAAAAGCACGATGCAAAAATGCGAACACCCAAAGTACGAAATCAGATATCTGAATCTATGACAAATTATCGTAAGGATCATCCGTTCGATTATAAGCATAGGGTGGGTATTTCTGAGAATAAACGGAGTTTTTATGCATCAGAAGCAGGTCAGGCACTTTTAGCAAAACAAAAAGCTGATCATGATGCTAAAAGGAAGATATTGCAGGAACAAGGCAAGAAACCTTCAAATAAACGCAGCGTGTATTGTGTAGATGAATCCGGCAATATAGTTGCAAAATTTCAATCTATGCAGGAAGCTGCTCGATGGTGGGATTCGATTAATAAAGTATGTACAACCTTAGATGGCTATACCTCTAAGATTAGGCGTTCTTGTCAACAGAATAAGTATTATCACGGGTTAAAATGGCAATACGAATAATATTGTTAATTGATTTAATCAGAACAACAAGAACCTAAACTAACAGCATATGTATCGCAAGAACCCAAAATGATAGATACATTCAAGAAGGGTAAGGATATATATGCTACCATTGGATCTATTGCATTCAATGTTCCCTATGAGGACTGTTTAGAGTTTCATCCGGTAACACATGAGTATCAGCCAGAGGGTAAACTCAGGAGAACAAGAAGCAAACCAATGGTATTGGGTAGACCAAGTGTTTATGCCCCCTCAGTAGGTAGTCTTACAATAATAACTGCTGAGTGAAAATTTTGTGAACCCCATTACTCAGGGGTGTACAGTAGTATTACTGTGCTAACAGGGAAGCCTTATTATTAAGTTAAAGGTAATCCTGTGCCAAGTCTTTGAATCTCATATTTTTAATGAGGAGGTGATATATAATGGCTAAGACATTTAGAGTTTATATTATAACCAATACGGTTAATGATATGAAATATGTCGGTGTTACAAGTTAATCATTAAAAGAGCGATTTAGACAACATAAAGCGAGTGCTATGCTTAGATGTTCTAAAAGTCTTATACATCAAGCCAGTAGTACACATAAGATTTGTAAGGCATATGGTTATACTTGGAGATTCAAAGAAAGGTCAATCGACTAATTATTAGGGTAGAAGATGAGTTGCTATCCGAAGCGCAAAAAACCCTTGTAAGACGGGGTTATGATATAGTCAGTGCCATTAGAAATAATGGAATAAACGATAAACTATGGGATGCAAGGTAAAGCCCTTGGTGAGAAGATATTCGGAGATGATGATTCCATATCTGAGGAAGAAAAGACTAAGCAGGCTAATAAGGTCTTTGATGCTGTAATGGCAGGATTTCCTGTGCTCAAACAAGCTATTGCAAATTGCAAAGCAAGAGCAAAGCAGATTGGCTATACCGAAACTATTCTCGGTAGACGTAGACATTTTCCTAACTTGCGAATGCCTCGCTTTGAGTTCAAAGCAGAGGATGGGTATATCAATCCGGATATAAACCCTCTTGATCCTACTACGCTTGATGCTAAAGATGATATTCCTGAGCGAATTCAGAAAGCCTTGTATAAGGAATTAGTATCTTATAAATACAATGGTCAGGTATACAAGCGAATCAGACAGTTGCACGAACAGGAACACATAAAGGTGTTTAATAATTCATCTAAGATAGCAGAGTCTGAGAGAGAATCTTGGAATGCCGTAATACAAGGATCAGCGGCCGATCTTACAAAGATGGCTATGCTTAGACTTGAAACAGATCCGGAGTGGCAGGAGATAGGTGGTAGGCTTATACTTCCTGTTCACGATGAGCTTATAGTTGAGGTACCCTTTGAGCATAGGGAGAAGGGTGCTGAGATATTAAAACGCTCAATGGAACAAGCCGGAAGTTTCTTACCATTCCCCATTAGCTGTGATATAGAAATGACCTTTAGATGGTATGGTTTAGAGGTAGATGATATACTGTCTTTCGATGCACCAACATCTATGGATTTTGATAATATGTCAGAATCAAATATCAAGTGGTTACAGAGTCGTTTATTTGAGCAGGGATATGTTATGCCTGTGTTTAAGAATGAGGATGGCTCTAAGCCTATAGGTATCGCTGCTAAGGGTATCAACGGCAAGCTGTCAGATGAACTTAAATCTGCCTATGCAGATTATATACAGAAGTATGGTCTGACTTCTGATGAGCAGTTTATTCATCATATAGATACACTTGTATGTACAGGTATAGCTGAAAAACTGCAATAAACCAATCGTTATTATATGTGAGGGGGGTAGGATTACATCTACCTCCCAGAAAGGAATTTGATAATTATGAAGTTTACAGTATCAACAAAGCCACTCAAGGTAGCGGCTAACCTTGCTATCATCAAGGAAAATGTGTCAAAGCTCTATCAGAGATCTATTCTTTTGCAGCTCTCCGCTGATAAGACAGATCTCAGAATCAACACAGAGAGCAATTCTATCTTTTCAGAAGTAGTGCTCAAGGGAACAGGTGAAGGTGAACCCAGTACGGTACTTATAGACAATCTGCTCTTTAAGGATCTTATATCTACTATCAATACTCCGCAGGTGACTATTGACTTCACAGCTAATGGTATAACTCTTATTGCCGGGAAATCAACATATGCGCTCCCTAAGATTATGGATAGTGATGAGATTCAGTTGGTATCACCTGATAAGGTTGAGAATCTGGATTCCGCAGTAGATGTTGATCGAAACGGTTGGAAGTTCATCAAGGCACACCAGTTGTTCGCTATGGCTACTTCTACATCTAATCCGGTATATAACTACGTATGGACCGGTGATTCTGATGTTATTGTAGGTGACTACGTAAATAGTCTGTTCACGCATTCAGAGTCCGGTCAGATGGAAAAGCCTTGCCTGCTTTCAGAGTCCATCATCAATCTGCTTGTATCTATGCCTGATGATGCTAAGATGATAGCTCACGGAGATAGCTATACCGTACTTGTAAAGTCGGATAGCTATGAGTATACTGCTCAGTTTAAGCCGCTCTATGAATCGGAGGAGAATGGTAATTATAATGCTCCAATCATACTTGATATGATGACTGCTGATGATAGCAACGGCATTATTGTCAATGGGGATGAGATTATATCTGCATTGAATCAGGCACTTCTTCTTGCTGATACTAAGGTGCATAACATATCATTTATCGTATCCAGTGAAGGTGTAAGAATCAAGGATAACAGAGTGGATTGCTTTATAGCACCGGAGAATGAAGTGAATGTAGATACATATGAACTTACATTCAATCCTAATGTGTTGAAAGCAGTTATCTCTGCTTGCCCGGAGTCCATTATTAAGATATGCCCCACGTTTGCAGATGATGAAGTAGTCGGTATTCTTGTAGTTGATAAGGCGATGACCGTAGTGCTCGGAGGACTTGAATCATAATGGCATTCAGACAAGTGAATTTTGAACACCTTGCAAAATTCAATTCAGAAGCAAGTAGTATTCTTATTAATAAGTATAAGGATCAGCTTATTGCCAACATACAAAGTGAGTGTGCAGGACCTAAATCCTGCACATTCGCTCCATCCTCTATGCGCTGTAACCGTAAATCTTGGTTTAGGTTGAGAGGTACACAACCGGATTTTATTGCAGAACCGGATCTTGTGCTTAGTCATACCGCAGTAGTTGGAACAGCTTTGCATGAACATATCCAGTCTGTATTGGAGCAGGCTTTTGGTGCTGATTGGGTTTCAGTTGAGGACTATCTTAAAGAGAATCCTATACCGTATAAATATGTCTTAACTCAGAATGGTCACGAAACGCTGGTTGAAATCCCTGAAATCCCTATAAAATTTGCGTGTGACGGTATCTTACGTATACACGGTAAATTCTATTTATTGGAGATAAAGAGCTCTGAGTATAACAGCTGGGATAAGCTAACGACCACTAAACCACATCATATGGACCAGATCGAAACTTATAGCACAATACTTAATATTCCAAATGTTTTGACTTTGTATGTAGATAGGCAATTCGGTGATGTTAAGTCCTATGAACACACTATACCTTTAGAACATATGATTGCCGTAAATGATAGAATAGCATATGTGAAACGTATGGTTGAGATGAATCTTGCACCTGACCGACTTCCTGTCGATGATTATATGTGCTTGAATTGTGAGTATAAAACTAAATGTAAGGAGTGGGGATAATGTCACTTGCAAATGATTACAGACCGAAAGATTGGGATGAAATGGTTGAGCAGAGTATCACTACTACTATTCTCAGGAACATCTGTGAATCTGATACAATTTCGTGTCGAAACTTTCTTCTTACAGGTCCGGCTGGCTGCGGAAAAACAACGATTGCTCGTTTAATGTCTAATAAGTTAAACGGTGGAAATGCTGAAATCATTGAAATAGATGCTGCATCACACAGCGGAGCAGATGCTATGCGTGAGATAGTAGAGCAGGCTAAAACATATCCGATTGTCGGTAAGTATAAGTCCATTGTTTTAGATGAGGTTCACGCACTTTCAAGTCAGGGCTGGCAGGTGCTTCTCAAGACTCTTGAAGAAAGTCCGGCAAGGACCGTATTCTTTCTCTGTACTACTAACCCGGAGAAGATACCTAAGACTATCACTTCAAGAGTGCAACAGTTCCAATTATCTAAGATAAGCTTACAGGGTATATGTAATCGAATCCAGTATGTGTTGGACTCTGAGATATCCAAGGGTCAGAACATAACATATACTCCGGATGGTATCAGCTTTATTAGTAAGCTTGCGAATGGTGGTATGCGTGATGCGCTCACCTTACTTGATAAAGTGTTGGTCTACAGCTCTGATATTACATCTGAATCCGTAGCAACCGCTTTGAATTTAGCTAATTATGAAGATTACTTTGCATTGCTGAATGCGGTAGCAAAGCATAATAACGTTGAGATCACGGATGTAGTTGATAGAGTATATAATTCCGGTGTGAACTTCATTAAGTGGTTTGAAGAATTTCATTCTTTTCTTATGAACATAGTAAAGTATATTCTGTTGAAGGATATAAATAGAACTATGATCCCAGCTCACTATGAAGATAAGTTATCCAAGTATAATATGAATCATTATTCTGCTTGCTTAAAGATATCTAATGTAGTGATGCAGATCAATCAGGATTTGAGAAGCACAAACTATTTACAGGAAACGGTTCTTACCCGGTTATGCTCTGTACCAGCTAAGTCACAGCCAAATAAAACTGAGTAATGTTTTGTGCAGTTTGCCTTTGAAATGAATATCAGCCTATAGGGTGAATACTTACTTCAAAGGCAATATGCACAAGAAATACATATGAGCATACATATGATAATAAAATTTATTAACTGAGGTGATTTTTATGAATGACTCTATATACATAGATGACATCAATGATGTATCCGGTTGGTGTGATTCTAACTATGAGAAGGGATTCTCTAAGTATTTCAAGGGCATCCGTGAACTGTCTAAGCGGCTGAGTTCAAATTCCAGACCGATAACAGATAATGAACTTCAACACATATTAATAGACTTACCTATGGCTTTATTTGATGCATCCGAAGCATTAAGTAAGCTGTACTTGGCATTAGAAGTAATCAAATTGAAGTCTAAGGAAGAAGAGTGTCAGTTCATTAAGGCATCTACCGCAAAGACTATCACAGAACGTAAAGATGAAGCGGCTGTACAGATGACAGAGACTAAGGTGCTAATGATTGCATATCAGACACTTATTAGTCGGGTGGAAAATGAGATATCCTTATCAAAGGAGCTCATTATGGGTGCAAAGAAGGTATGGGATTCACGCAGAAGGACAGAAGAATCCAATCCGGTTAATCCTATAGACCCTGATAAGAAACAGGATATCAATAGACTACCCGATTATAAGACACCGATATTTGGAGGTATAGATTGATGATGAATATTAAAGAAGCTATTGAGCGCGAGCTTGCCAGCTGTGAGCGGCAGCTTAGTGTTGAAGCAACCGAAGTTGCTAAACATCAGGCTATATATGATTGCTACCGGGATAGAAAATGTATGTTAGAGACATTTTTGGAAGTAGTATCAAAGGAGGATAATGAGCAATGAGCTATGCGGATATAATCAAGAGAAAGCAGAAAGAGTGGGGATGTAGTTCACTTATGAATGCAGTATTTGAAGTACAGGGAGAGCGTATCCCATTCTCATCACCGCTGATGAACTGGTTCACTTACGGTGGTGTTCCACGGAATAAAGTTACGGAGGTCTATGGGGATTTCGGATCAGGCAAGTCAACGGTATCACAGGATATTTGCAAAAATGCTGCTGCATTGTTTCAGACTGAGTATGATGCGAAGGTATCTGAACTACAAGAAAAGATTGCATCCGGTAATAAGACAGCAAAAGATGAACTTGAGGAACTGGAAGAACTCGGACCAAAGAAAGTTCTCTATATTGACATAGAGCATTCCTTTGATATTACGTGGGCTAAGACACTTGGGTTGGATTTAAGTGTCATAGATGTGATGCAGCCACCCAACGTGTTCGGTGAAGATGTATTGCAGACCGTAAGAGAACTTGTTGAAACAGGTGAATTAGGCCTTATCGTATTAGATTCTCTTCCGGCACTCACACCCAAAACGGTTATGGAAAAGAAAATTGGTGAAAGAACGGTAGCAGCATTGGCAGGTCTGCTTGACACCTTCTATAAGTTGATTATTCCGTTGCTTACAAGATATGGTTGTACGCTTATCTGTATTAATCAGATCCGTGACAGTATGGATAATCCTTATATAGTAAAGACCCCCGGTGGCAATGCACCACGCTTCTATGCTTCTCTGAGATTGATGATGAGAAAAGGTAAGCCTATTGATTTCCTTGGTAATGAACTTCCTCAAACTGCTGAGAATCCGGCAGGTTGTATCATTCAAGCTACGATGACCAAGCAGAAAACTGCTCCTAATGACAGAAAAATGGGTACCTTCTATCTAATGTTCCAGAGTGGAATTCGACCGGACTTCGACTATGCTACACTTGGAATCAAGAACTATGGATTAATCAAGAAATCAACAGGTTGGTATAGTTTTGTAGATCCCACAACGGGAGAACTTCTTGTGGATGAGACTGGTAAGACTATAAAGGTCAACGGACTCGGCAAGGTCTATGATTTCCTCAACTCTAATGAGGATTACTATAAGAAGCTCAGAGATTATATTACCGCTGATATTAATGGAAAGGATGCCGCTAATGACGAAGAATCCGACTAAGTATTATAGCACAAAGCAGGAACAGATGATAGCAGATTACCTTGGATGGTCTGCTACCCCTGCCAGTGGAGCAAGATTGTTCAATCCGGGAGATGTTAAATCCTCAGATTGGTTAGCTGAGTGCAAAACTCATACTGAACCTAAAGACAAGATAGTTATAAAAAAGGACTGGTGGGTTAAGCTTGCAAATGAAGCCAAGGGTGTAATGAGAACACCGATTCTGTGTGTGGATAACGGTACTCAGAGACTAATCAATACGTGGGTTGTTATTCCTAAGTATTGTTATAGTGGTGACTACCATAAGGTTGAGGAGTTAGGCTGCATAGATTCCCCAAAATCTTTTAGCTTTAGCCATTCAAGAGCTTTAGCCTTATTCAATGATACCGGAGTGTATGAACTTTCGATAAACAATGAATCGTTATTATTAATGAAGATACAATGCTTCAAATCTAAATTCTTTGATGGGATAGGGTGAATATGTTGACTACTGCTATAGATAGAAAGTTTAAGTCACAAGGCTATACTAAGATCTCAGAATCAGAGTATGGTGTAGTATATGTAAAATCTGAAAGGTTTGGAATAGCCGAGATACGTATATATCATACATCAAGTGATGTTTTGATAGAAAGCGTATACACATTGGGGCATACAGCTATCCCCAAGACTACACATTATGCTTTGACCTATAAATTGTTGAAACTTGTAGATAGAAAAATCCGAGAGCTCAAACGGAAATATCAGTGGGGAGATGAACCAAGTGACGATTCAGGAAGCCGGGAAACAGATCCTAACCAATCAGCCGACTAAGTTCTATATCTTCTGTGGTGAGGAATATGGCATAAAGTTTCGATATATTGAACAGTTGAAACAGCATTACGGTAGTATATCTGAGGTCAATACCGTGGATGAAGTAATTAGTCTGATGCGCAAGAAAAGGTTGTTTCCGTTGCAACCAAAGGTCTATGTGATTAGATATGATGATACATTTATATCCAGCATCAATGATAAGACTGCGGATTTAATAGCTTCTACCAATATAGTGGGTACAATAGTTTGTATATATGAGCAGACTAAGCATCGGACTAAGTGCAATAAGTATCTGCTTGATTACACTGTAACATTTGATCCGGTGAATCCTACATTTATAAAGCAGTATTTGGAATCCGATTTTCCAAATCTTCCTACTACGTGTATAGATATGGCTATAAAGCTCAGAGGCGATTATATGGGAGCATACCATATATGTGAGAGTATGACCTATGCCGGGATGTATGTAGATGATACTGTGGCTATGGTTAAGGCATTCAGTTCAACCGTAGCTACTGAGAATAATGCATTTAGATATGCCTTTGCCGCAAAGGACTTTAATTTGAGCTTGCATATTATAGATGAGTACACCGGAGAGTTATCTGCTATGTTCTATACTATGCTTATGGCTCTGATAGAATTAGAGCGTATATCTTGTACCCCTAAGTGTAAGTCTGACCTTGGTAGATATGCAAAGTTGTGGAGTGCTAATAGCATCTATTGGGCGTTTATGCACGTATACAATGAGCTCAGACAATCAAGATCCGGTGTATCATATAATGTGTATGATCGGTTGATATATCTCCTATCTATTATGCAGTATCAGGAAATTCCGGCGTTAGGAGTGATATAGTATGCATTTGATGAATCAGCAACAGGCACTTATTGACCTTACTCAGTTGGCAGAGCAGAGAAAACAGGCCGTTGTTATCAGCGGAGCATATGCTGTGGGAAAGACATATCTTGCAAGAGAGTATGGCAAGCTATTAGGTATTCCAGATTTCACGGTGATTGAACCCAAAGTTAATGACATCAAATCAATGATAGATTCTCTGATTCAGTTAGAAACCCCTATAGTTCTTTGTATTGAGAACCTTGACCTTGGTGTAGCCGCAGCATCTTATACATTGTTGAAGTTTTTGGAAGAGCCAAAATCCAACATATACATCGTTATAACTTGTAGGAACATATCTCAGATCCCGGATACTATACTTAGTAGAGCAATCTTGGTGTCTGTACCTAACATACTGTCTGCTGATATAGATGCTTATGCTAAGACTAAGGACTCACCATTGATTCAGACAATCCAAAATGATAATGTCTTGTGGCGGTGCATTCGGAATTTCGTGGAGCTGGATATGCTCATCGCTTTATCAGATAAGAACATATCTTATTTTAAGGATGTGATAGGTAATATATCACCTAAGAATTCCGTATCAAGTATAGTGTGGAAAATGCAGAAATTCCCGGATGGGTCAGCTGTACCTACGGAGATATTGCTGAGATACCTGATGTATAGTAATTCAGCGTGGTATCCATTGTGCCTAAGAGCTTTGAATGACTTAGCTTTGAACCGGATGAGTGCTCACGCTATACTTAGCAAGCTTGTATTTGAATTGAAATATGCGGTGTGAGGTGTTTGTGTGAAGATAGGATTAATTGATGTGGATGGTCACAATTTCCCTAATCTTGCGCTTATGAGAATATCAGCCTATCATAAATCCATAGGTGATGATGTATCTTGGTGGAGTGCAGATTCGGCTATGTATGATATTGTATATATGAGCAAGATATTTTCTAATACTTATACATCGCCAGTATCACGTCCTTTGAATTGTAAGAAGCTGGTTAAGGGTGGAACAGGATTTGCAATCAGTAACATTGATGGCGTTGAAGTATATGATCGGTCAAAGGATAGTGTTTTACCTCCTGATATGGAAAAGATGTTTCCGGACTATAGTATATATCCTGAATTCAATTTTGCAGTTAGTATGACATCAAGGGGATGTCCAAGAGGTTGCGCTTTTTGTCACGTAGTTTCAAAAGAGGGAAAGTGCGCTGTAAAAGTAGCAGATGTATCAGATTTTTGGTGTGGTCAGAGTGAAATTAAGGTATTGAACCCTAACATAACAGCGTTGAAACCCATAGATAAGCGAGATTTGATGACACAGTATATTAGTACAGGTGCGGTTATAGATTTCACTCAGGGATTAGATATTAGGCTGCTTACAGAGGATGATATATCAGATATAAATGCTATGCGTATAAGTGAGATTCATTTTGCGTGGGATAATCCTAATGATGCACTAACCGATAAATTTAGGTATTATGCTGATAGAGCGAAGCATAAGCCACACGGTCACTTGGGTACGGTATATTGCCTTACTAATTTTAACAGTATGATGGAGCAAAACTTATATAGGATATATACATTAAGAGATATGGGGTTTAATCCATATGTTATGGTGTATGACAAACCTAATGCTCCAAAGGAGATAAAGCGGCTACAACGTTGGTGTAATAATAAGTGGATATTCCGCACTTGTGATAGATTTGAGGATTATAAGCCATGAGTGCAGTAAAATTAAAACAGTTATCTAATTTAATGCTCTTAGCAAATCTTCTAAGCACCGTATTCTATTCATTGTCATATCCCTATATCTATGCTGAAACCGTGAAAGTAGTACCAAAACAGTTTATCAGCTTAGAGCAGATAATAGCCTGTGTGTCGATAATTATATTCTGCCGATTGTGGAATAAGTATAGCGATAGGCTTTTCAAGCATTATAGGTTGATGCTTTGGTGTGAAGTGATTGCAGATTTAGTGTTGTTTGCAGATGTTATCATCAGGAATGATCTACGGTTTTACTTTCTATTCAACATCATAATATTTGCCGTGATAACAAGAAACCTTATCTGCGGAAATACTAAGCTGAAAGCAAAGGTAAATCCAACGGAGAAACTAAGAGAGCGATTCGACAATAACCTAAATATTGTAGATTCTACAGCTACATTGTTAGGAGCAGGCACAGCTATGTTTGTTCCTTTCAGCCTGAGAACACTATTTGTATTTGCGCTGATAGGGAACATCATAGATAACTTTATATACCTATACATATATAATAAAGCCGTAAAGGAGTGATACTATGCTTGAAATACAGGTGAATGAATCAGATGTGCAAGTTCGCATTAAGGGCGATTGCGAAGTGGATCTAAGGGCAGAGTTACTTATGGCAGCTCACGCTATTACCGGCCTATGGGCTAAAGGTACAGATATGTCATTTGATAAATCGGTTATTATGATAATGCAGGGACTTTTGTCCTGCAACAGCGAAATTGAGATAGGAGAAGATGACGATGAATAAAAAGGAAGTAACAGAGATCAAGAAGAATTTCAATGAGGACTGCGGATTCTTTACGATGAATAAGGTACTCATAACAATGGTCAGTGGTGATGGTGATATCCTCTTTACCAAAAGACCAACTATGTTCAGTATGACCGAGCGTGAGCTTGATATGTACTATACAATGTTAAGAAATGTTCTGAGTACCAAAGTTGGTAGGAATCTTATACAGTACACATTCAAGGATGATGATGACGGTAAGACTGCAAGAGGAAAACTGTTCGCAGCGGTTTTAACCAATCTGAATGAAGATAATGCAATGGCTGATTATGTGAACCACATTGTTGACTCCGTTGTATACTCCGGACCGTATGCAGTTATTACTGCTCATTGTACTTATACGGTAAGGCATAAGCATAAGGATGATACAATCAATGAGGATTCTAATGAGGATTATAATTTTATCATCGCAGCATTCTGTCCGGCAAATACAGTAGACAGCGGATTCTCCTTCAATAATGCAACAGGTGATTTCTCTACAGAGTCTGATCCTAAGCTTTATATCTCTAAAAAGCCCACTGATGGATTCATTTACCCGGCATTTAATAACCGAACATCTGATGTGAATTCAATTATGTACTACACAAAGTCACCAAAGGATATGAATACTTCTATTGTTGAATTCACGTTAGGTGCTACATATACAATGTCTCCGGTTCAGGAAACAGATACATTCAACTATCTTATAACTCAGACGTTCGGTGATGATACTAATTATCCGCTGATATATATGCTGAATGAAAAGCTCAATGCTCAGTATGATGCTTATAAGGATGACAGCGATCCGGTTTTGGTTGGGGTCAATGAAATATCAACTATGCTTGAATCCATTGGAGTAGAACCTGCTGATGTTGAGAAATTCCGAAATATGTATTCACTATTCTGCGATGGTATGACCTTCAATGTTGTGAATCTGATATGCAAAAATATTAAGTTCAAAACAACAGAGGGTTCAATCAGTATTAACTCAGGATTCGGTGATAAGGTGTCTCCGGTTGTTGTAGATGGAGCAAAGTCAATAAAGGTATCAACCGATGATACTAAGATTGTGGTCAATGATATACCTGTGACCCTTAAATAACGTCATCTCCTATACATTATTATATACTCCTTATATCAGGAAAAGCAGACTTGGTATCTATTACTGAGTCTGTTTTTCTTAAAAATAAAGAATCAACCTTATATAATAGTAGAACTATATTTGATATTCCGGTGGTGATATAATGAGCCTCGACTATTCAAATCATTTCAATTTATATGAACACAATGAAGCCGTAGCTCATAGTGCTACTATAAATGTCGGTGATCTTCAAGATAAGTTTTTCCTAAAGCTACCTAACGGACTTGCTAAATATCTCACTTTAACCAAGATAGAGCGTGTCGGTCTTGAAGATAACGGTTCGGATGTTGATATTGAGGATAAAGTGGAGCAGGAGACAGGTAGAATATGGATTACCGTAGATAAAGGTGTATTTGATGTGACGGTAGGATTCCATATGTATCGACTTGTATTTGATGATTCAGATTTGCAGACAGAGCGATATTTGTATTTCTGTTACCACATTCAGGATAATGCTCCTGAAAAGCCATACATTTATATGAATCGAGAGGAGACTTAATCCTATGAGCAGTTGTAAGACAGCAATTATGTCATCTAAGCTTTACTTGGCCTGTGATGCTTCTAAGAAAAAGAAGATTCTTGCAGCATTGGCAGACCCCATCAATGTGGAACTTGTTGAGCAGCTTGATGAGTATATTGGTGATGAATATAAACAGACTCAGCCTAAAGATACTGATGTTAAGCAGAGCGATTCTGAGGATAAGTCACAGGAGACAGCTGAGACTGCTCCCGGTTCTAATCCGAAAGCCATCAGACCGTCAGGCTCATCCGGTTCTTTGTTTGATAAACACAAGGATGAGCTTTTGGAAGAAGATGATGAGTGGGATCCGGATTCAACTTCCGGAACATCTGATGAAGCTGATACCGATACTGTGGTAGAGAATTCTGTCAAGATGGGTTCTAAACAGAAAGTAACCGCAGATACTTTAGTGACAAACCCCACAATAGGTATTAACAATACTATCATCAATACTGCACACGAAGTAAAGGGTCTGCTTAATGCAAAAGGGGATACCGCAGGTGTTGCAAGAGTGAATGTGAAAAATGATGAGCTTTGGGTTTATTACAGTGATGACGTCAATCTCAATAACGTGATGACCCCGGCTATAGATTCACTCAATGCAGCTTGCTATAGCAATCTTGTGTTCAATCGACTCGCACGTACTGAGAATGCTATCGTATTCACAATTACAGTATGTGATACGGGTGCTCCGGTGCAGCCTGCAACAACCGATGAAAAATAATATACCTATAACTGAGGAACTTGATTTCCACTATCTGTTAGGGCTACTGCCACCACTGACCGGGGAATCTGAATTCGCTTGGCTACCAGAATTGTTTTCTATACTATCTGTTGAGAAGCCTGCTTTTGAGAAGTTAATAGACTTATGTAACTTCTGCGGTGGTGAAACATTACGGATTCCTACTATTGATGAACTATCAGATAGTATAGAAGCTTTGCAGTATTTCTACGATACGGAGATAAAAGGTTTGTCCCGTACAGACATTGTTTCTCCTAAAATAGAAATGCTTGTGCGGAAAATAAAGGAAGTTTATTATGCTCAATCAGGTTAAGCAGTACATAAGTAATCTTACGGAAGATGATTTCAACGCATACTATTATAAATATATGCTTGATGTTCAAGATAAGAATATTGACCGGGAGCTGAAACGTTTCCGATCACGTAATGTTTTATCTTTATATTCAATGGATAGGCTTATAGCTCAGACTCTTAGTGAGGTGAATTTAGATGGTGCCAGCAACAAAGTTGCAGAGCTTATATAACAAGCTATATATACAACTCCGAAAGTATATTTGGGATTTCAAAACAGTAGAAGCTTTAGCTGATTTTGAGATTTCGGTATATCGAAGGTTTCCGGATATTTCCGATGTAGAACGAAAGTTCAATCGGTTGATAAAGGATGTAACTTCCTCCGATGTGTACAGAGATGATGAAGATTTGAAGTATGCTATTGAGGATTTTGAGGAACAGTTAGATGATACAGATCAGTTCTATGCTGATTTAACTACATTTAGAGAGGTTGTGGAAACATATGAAGATGACGATCAAGAAGAATCAGAAGGTGCAGAGTTCGATGAAGAATCAGAAGAGCTCGATGAAGAACCAGAAGAATCAGAAGAGTTCGATACAGAGCAGTTCTGACTATAACAAGGCTATGGAGCATATTATGTGTGCTATCTCTGCTCTTGGCGATAAGGCTAAATCCGGAGATAACACAGCAAGAGATGCCGTGGCTAATCTTAGCGTAGTGCTTTTTGATTTGAAGTAAGAAGTAGGTGTGATTATGGCTATCGAAACTGTCGATAACTCCAACATCATCGAGAATCCAATTATAGCTAAACAAAAAGAGGACGTAGCAAAAATGCGAACGTCCTTATTGTCGTGTTCAAAAGAAAATGGAATCTCCACGATGAGAGCTATCCAAGATATAACAGTAATGCGAGTATATCATCAGCTGACACGTATCATTCGGTATACTGAGATGATGGATAAACTGGAAGATAAATTGTATGCGGCATTAGATTATCAGCTGGATAATGCTGAAGTCTCAGACCTTAATACATTGACTATGCTGATGGGTATACAGACGAATCTACAGAAAGCAATGATTGAGTCACATAAGCTGTTGCAACCGTATATGGATTTACAGGACTTCAGCGTAGTAGACCTTGTTCATACTACCGAGGATGTTGATAATCCGATTACTCAGAAACTGATTACATCTGAGAGTCGAGATAAGATACGGTATGCTGCTCAGAATGTCATAGAAATCTTACAAACCGGAGATACTAAGGCAGTAGGTGATGGCTAATGCAGTATTCGGCTACAGAACTTATAGACCGTATTCAGCATATTTATAAATCCTGTGACCAAACAGAACAAGAAGTTCTAATGCAGATACTTAAAGAGCTTGCAGATACCGGAACTTCACCTACCTATGAGCAGGTGTGGTTATCAGACTACATCGAGATCCCCGTTGATATAGATACATTCCTTGATACAGATGCTTTCCTTGGTAAGACAAACCGTAATGGTCAAGCAGTATATCCTTTTTGGAGACAGGAACTACATAATGTATTCGGAGCAGGCAATACCTTTAGTGAGTGGGTTCTGACAGGTGCTACACGTATAGGTAAGACTTCTACTGCAATCACGGCTACGGCATATATGCTCTATAGGCTTATGTGCTTGCGTGACCCACAGAAGTTCTTTGGTAAGAAAGATATTTCTAAGTTCTCTATATTGTTTTTCAACATTACAAAGGATCTTGCAAAGGGAGTTGCTTTCCGAGAGTTCAATGATACCTTGAAATGCAGTCCTTGGTTCTGTCAACACGGTACGTTTTCTGATAGTGAACGTGATTTCTATTATATACCCAATGGTGGAAAAATAGTTATTGACTATGGTAGTAGTGCATCTCACGCATTAGGTCAACAGGTCTTTGTCGGTTTCTGTGATGAGGTAAACTTCTCTCAGGCAGGAATCAAGGATGTTAAAAAGGCAAAAGCACGTATGAAAGAAACATATAATACTATCGCAGCCCGTGTTAAGGGTACATTCAAACACGGTGGAGAAGTATTCGGTAAGATATTCGCCGTATCATCTAAGCGCAGCGATAGTGATTTTATGGAAGAATATGTCAAGGAACAGCTTGCTGCCGGAGCAGGTGAGCATATGTATATATCCGATGCTCCACAGTGGGAAGTTCTACCAAAGGAAACTTTTTCATCTAAGACATTTACAATCGCTGTAGGTGGTAGACACCAAAAGAGCTTTGTAGTTCCTGAGAATCAGGATTTTCCGGAAGCAATAGCTGATCTTGAATCACAAGGATATAAAATATTACACCCTCCGTTAGATATGAGGTCAGACTTCTTGGCTGACTTCAATGTAGCTTTAAGAGATTTAGCAGGCATAGCAGTATTAGGCTCAATGTCCTACTTTACTCAGGAAATGCTTACTAAGTGTATCAAGACGGATAGAAGAAACCCATTCTATTCCGACATATTACAGACCGGAGTGAAGGATAGTATCACACTGGAAGAATACTTCCATTTAGATGAGGTCCTACCTATATTCAAGCGAGTGCCTATTTATATACACCTTGACTTATCATTAGTATCTGACCGAACAGGTATTTCAGGCGGTGCGATTATAGGTCGCAAGGATATTACAAGTCCTGATGGGAAGAAGATATCCGAACCTATATATGCTCAGATGTTTGCGGTAGCAATAGAAGCCCCAAGAGATGATAAAATATCTTATTCAAAGATAGTGTCCTTTATCTGTTGGTTGCGAAAATCAGGGTTTAATATAGATAGGATAAGTCGAGATCAGTTCCAATCTGAGTATGTGGCACAAGAGCTGGAGTCGAAGGGGTTTACCGTAGACAAGATATCTCTTGATAGAACACCGGATGGTTATGGAGCATTACACACAGTTATTCTTGAAGAGCGTTTTGAAATGCTGGATAGTAAATTACTTCAAGATGAGCTCATTCATTTGCAACGTGATATGGTGACAGGACGTTGTGACCACCCGATTGGTGGATGTTTTACCGATGATACTATGATTGCTTTAGTTGATGGCAGAAATGTATCTATCAAGGATCTGATGTTAGAGCAGGAGTATAAAACAAATTGGGTCTATACTGTCAATGAGACTACTCATAGAATAGAACCTAAACCTATAAAACGTGTATTTCAGTCAAAGATAACTAAGCAGTTAGTCAAGGTGACCTTGGATAATGGCGAAGTTATTACTTGTACACCCAACCATAGGTTTATGTTACGTGATGGGTCTTATCGGGAGATTCAGAATTGTAACGTAGGGGATTCTCTTATGCCGTTATATACTAAGTATCCATCTAAAGGGGTTATGAAGCCGTATCGTATGTATTATGAACCATTTGAGGGTAAGTGGCATTTTGAGCATCGGCAGTTTTGCCCGAATATGGTGCGTAAGAAAGGTTATGTTGTACACCATCAAAACTACGTGAAGGGTGACAATACACCAACTAACTTGTTGTGTGTCACCAAAGAGGATCATACACGTATTCATAATAATCGTAGTAAGGATTATAGACAGCTATCTACAGCTATTCAATCTTGGCATATTAGAATGAAAGGTACTTCTGAGTATGAAAAACGTGCTGAGGCGTGTAGGCAGGGCATACTTAATCATTACAAATCTATAAATCCTAACTATGTGCCTTTTAAGGAGAAACAGGCAGAACGCATACAAGCTATAGAACGAATTTTCGGTATTGAATGGGAGAGACTTACGCCAAATGAGCGAAATTCCTATGGTAACAAATATGCCCGTATGTGTGACCCAACTATACAGGAGCGTATATCTACCAAAGTTTCAGAACATCACAAGCAGGGAAAGTATCACAGGGTTCAAGAAGTTATCTCTCAGAAACGGTGGATTACCAATGGTGTAGAATCATTGTACATTGATAAGACAGCATCTATACCTGATGGCTATTATCCCGGTCGTAAAATAGCTTGGAGCAATGAGGCACGATCCAGAAATAAGGCAAGGTGGCAAAATATGACTCCGGAGGAACGTGCTGTACGTACAGCTAAGTGTGCAAGTGCTAAAGGAAAGGTTTGGATTAACAATGGGGTAGAATGCAAATACCACCCTAAAAATCAGCCTTTACCGGATGGTTATGTGTTAGGTAGATTAAGACATAAAAAATCTACATCTGAATATAAGAATCATAAAATCGTGTCAATTGAGTATATATCTGCACCACATAGAGTTTATGATTTAGAGATTTATGATAACCATAATTTCGCATTAGCCGCAGGTGTGTTTGTTCATAACTCAAAGGATTTGTCTGATGCCACCGCAGGTTGGTTGTGGAATGCTGTGTTACACAATCAGGGAGTCACTATACCTACTCAGTCTAAGGTAAATGCTATCTTAGCAGTCAATGGTCCAAAAACATCTCCGACAAGCGCATTGCCGGGGTTGTTTGGCAATAAATACCGTACATTCGGTAAAAAGTAAACTTTTGAAACTTTTGAAAGTGGGGAAACTATTATGTATGTTGAAAACTATTTTAAGGCAGGTTCATTCGTAGAGTTAGTACCTATCGGACTTCCTATTACCTTGCAGTATAATATCTCTGGTAATTTGGAAAAAACCTACATTGGATATGGTGCGGACCGTAAAGATGTATCCGATGTATTCAATGAAATTCTAATCAGCAGAGACTATATCCCTGCTAAGATATCATTAACTAAAGGTACATCGTGGGTATATGGTGTGCTTTATACGAATGATATTCCGAGAACTATCAGCGGAGCATTGCCATCTTGCTTGCTTGCAACATATGAGGCTAAGTTCAGAAATAATCCGGAGCAGTTTAGGTTCTTTGCCGGAAATGTAGAGTGTACATCCGTGAAGTTCCAAGGAGCATCCCACGTCACTCAGTATTTACATCTCTGCAAGTTTAATGTTCTCCCCGGTTGGATTGTTCCTCCGAAGATGGATCGCTCTGTATTTGACAAATGGCTCAATGCCACTAACTTTAATTTTAAGCACATCATTACAGATTACTTCATATTCAGCAAGGATAAGACAGAAGTTGTAAGTACAAATATACGTCAGCAGCAGATTATGTCAGTAGAGAATTATATTGATGATAACGGCTATTATAGATGTGCTGTAACTCTCGATGATGATACCGTAAAGTATATGCCATATGCTGATGCTGCTAAATTTGGTTTAACCAAAGAACTGACAGTTTATCTTGATAGTCATAGCTGTATGTTTGATACAGCCGGGTATACCGTAGATTATAATGATACTATTCATTGTTCCTACTGCGGTAAGATATATGCTGCGAATCTCAACTCTGGTGAGGAAACTATATGCTCAAATATTCATTGCACATCAAGACTGATAAGACCTATTCAGCGATTCCTTACTGTTATGGGTATGCCCTCTATGACCGTAGATGATATTAAACATCACATCAAAGATAATACACTGACTTGTATCCCTGATATATTCCTTATTCGCCCATATGTTAATTGTGAACTGAATGTCACGGTTGGTAAGGTATTACAGGCGATGATCCCACTGACACTAATCAAAGCACCAGATGTATACAGTTTGTTTACTACAGCCTGCTCCAATGATATAAAGACTATCAAGTATTATATCAATAATCCCGGATCTATCATAAATGATTTGAGGATCAATCACCCAGATGCGAATAAGCTTATAAGCTGGCTGTCTGATGACTGTAATGCAAGTGATCTGACCACATTGTTGGAAACGGAACAAATTCATATCTCTCAGAGTGATAAATTCTTTGATGGTGCTCCGATATTCAGAAACAAGTTAATTTATATTACAGGTGAGTTCATTCACGGAACAACATCTGAAATATCAGCCATATTGCAGAGCTATTCTGCAAGAGTAACTACTACCTACACTGATTGTGTGGATTGTGTGCTGGTAGGTGGTACTAATGAGAACGTCTGCGGTAAGAACGTGGTTGCAGCAAGGAATATGGGTATACCGATAATGACAGAGCAGGATTTCTTTGCTATGTATGGTATTGATTCTGACCTTGCGAACCTTGTCTGACCTTATATATAGTTGCGAAGGTGGTGTTAGATTATGGCTAACAATATTATAGATAGATTACTTAGAGCAATCAGAAAACCGCAGAAGAAACAGTCTTATTTAAGATTTACTACTTCCGGAGCTTTCGTGAAGTTATCAGATATGCGTGGTATATCAAGCGTATCTGATATTAAAAACCTTATTGATACTATGAGAAATCTTGCTAAGGATTCACAAATATCTACGGCTCTATCTTACTATGCTACAGATAGTACCGTAGCTAATTCATCCGGTCAGATAATATGGGCGACATCAGAAGATCCGAAGGTAGCTGACTTGATTAATAAACTATTCCTTAGATGGAATATCAATGATTATGTCAGAGATCACATTCTTGAATTGGCTACTATTGGTAATCTGTATATACCCACTACTGATATGTATAAGACAGAATCCGGCAATGTACACGCTCACGGAGTAGCATTGGATAACAATACAATACCTATGCAGGACTTTGATATTGTTCCGGCTTATAAGGTGCCTGCTGAGAATATATTGCATATATGGTATCAGGGTCAGCCGGAGGGTTATGTATATCAGCCGGATGATAAGACGAATGAATATATCAATTTCCCTGAATCCGCAGTTATCCACTTCTCGTTAGGTGGTTTGTTAGGTGATTACACCATTGATATGACAGAACCTGATGGTTCGGTTAGTACATATGACATTCAGTTTGCAAAGCCACTTATGGATGGTGCAGTCCTTCCTACGCAGAACTTATCCCTGTTAGAAGATTCATTACTTCTGTCATCTCTTATCCGTGTTGTAAAGTTTATCAACGTAGAATGTGCAAATGCTGAGGAAGAAGAGATTCAGGATATATTGCAAAGAATTAAAGACTTGATTGAGCAACAGCTTTCAATGAATACTATAACCGGGGATGCGCAGAGCTTCCTTAACCCTCAGTCTCCGAACAATCTGATATATCTCCCAAAGGTCAACGGAGCAGATGCTATATCTATAACAGATCTCAATATGGCTGATAATACCGAGGCAGATAATAAGCTTTTGGACTACTATCAGAATAAGAAGTTATCCGTATTGGGTATACCGAAGGAAGCTATGAACTTCTCCTCCGCAGAAGGTTTAGGTGCTGCAGGAACTGTAATGTCTCAGCGATCCGCTTTGTATGCTAATATCCTTGAAAGGCTTATGACTGCATATAAGAACGGTTGGAGAAAAGCAATCAACACATATTTTAGTGTGCGAAATCTCAGCGGATATGTAGACCAGTTTGATTTGCATATGAATCCTATTGTAACTACTCAGTCTACTATTCAGTTTGATAAGCGCGATGCTGCACTTAATCAGGCTGCAACTCTTGTTCAGTTGCTGAAGGATGCCGGAGTCGTAGAAGATAAACCGTATATTGATGCTTTGGTTGAAATCCTTGCAGAAGTATTTCCTAAAATGGCGGCTGATGCTACAAATTGGAAAATCAATGTCAGTGAAGATGTTGATGGTGCTGCTATGGGCGGCGGTATGGGAGGTGTCGGTCTTGAATAATCTCAGAGATATGTTTTTCTCAGAACTCAAGCAGTATAATGGCACAAACTTCCGGACTCTCCGTGATGCTGATTTATCAAATATGACACCTGATACCCTTAAAGTGTTCAGCAGTACATTGACCAGATATTTTATATTTGCGGAGAAACATCCGGATATAACAGAAGTTGAAGTTAGATTGCTGTGGTTTCAATTGAAATTGGATATGGTGGCACGATGCTTGGCAAAGTATCCGGTAGGAACTTTAGATGATTTCAAACCATTCCAAGTTGAGTTGCAGACATATGTTGCTGAAACCAAAGAAGAGAAAGTGAGTTGATTTATAATGGGTGAACCCCTGAGATACAATATTACAGATTGGCACCAGCTTAGACAGGTTGTGTCTAACAATAGTCGAGAGCTCCGTATAGTTGTAAGTGATATAATTCAGCAGGACATACTTACCGGATTACGAATTCAGATATATCATTCTCTATTCGGTCCGTTGTTTGCCTGTGTGCTCAATGCTCAGGGTTCACTTATTACTGATGGTAGTGATGTTGATGACTTCTCCACAGAACGAATTCTTCAAGAGCTGGCTAAGTATGGATTCTTTGTAACATATGAGCAGGCTACCGTACTTCCGGCAGATCAGCTTACTTTCCTTGCTACAATACAGAACCTTGGTTATGATAAGCTGAGGATCCTTCCGGTTAGATCCGGGGATGTGGTACATAAATACCTTGTAGTATTTAATGTAGCAAAAGCCGCTAACTGGCTTAATAATATGCACATCGCTTCATATTCTGAATATACAACGGTTCTGCAACGTGGTGGAGCAGTTAATATCACCGATAATGCAAAACAATGGTCTTGGGAATGGTTGGACTTTGTAGCTAATATCGAGGATATATTAGAACAGAACAATTACAGTGGGTGATGAACAATGAGTATAAATCTTATTGGTGATGACATCATTCTAATGCGTGATCGTTACGATGAAGCCTTAGAGATGTATGGTATTCCCTGTAAATATCAATATCCACTTATGGCTACATCTAATGCGCAAGGTGAACCTGTCATAGATAGCTATTCTGATATGGTCGATACGGCTGTTTTCTTTGATGGAGATCCAAAGGTAAAGACCTATAAGCGATTAGGTTGGGTTGTTGAAAATGATAAGAACCTCCCATTTTTAATCCATTGTAGTTTTCATCTGCCGAATTTGCAGAAAGATTGCTTATTCCACATAGCCGGACAATATACCGGAATGCCTGATAGGGTGTTTAGAGTTACAGAACTTACTTGTGCTTTACAAGCACCGGATCATATGGTGGCTCAGGTAGTTCCTGTATATGATAAAAACCCAGTAGGTAGAACCAAAAAGGAAGTTGAAAAGACTTATAACAAGTCAAATACTTTCTTTAAGCCATATACAGATTATAGGGGTAATCCTATTTCTGAACAGAAAGGGGAGAAGTAATTGTGCTGTACCTCTACGATTCGGCAATTGTTGAAGATTTAACGAAATCATTCAACCCTACAGAAGATGGAGCAAAGCCTGTGGTTAGGGTTGTGGGGCCGGAGAAGATAGTAGATTTAGCCGCTCAGATACAAGAAGATAGAATATCTTTCCCGATTATCGCTATCACAAGGAATGATTATCAGATAGATGAGCAGCGAATGAATTTCTCACGAGCCCATTTCGGTGTGGCTACTGTCTTTGATAATAAGACCAACAACCTTTACTATGAGAAAGCTTTACCTATTAAGCTCTCATATAACCTTACTCTGCTTACCACAAATCAGGCAGATATGGATGAACTTGTAAGAGAAACACTGTTTAAGTATTTGCAGATGTACTATCTTACCATTAAACTACCATATGAAGCCGATAGAAAAATAAGGTTCGGCATATCCGTGGATGAGCGTACAGAGATTCAACGTTCTTCCGGTAGTTTGGAATATATAGAATCCGGTCAACTGTATCAATCTATTATCACATTAAACTGTGAGGGCTGTGTTCTTGTAACTTACACACCAGCTCATCTGATGCGATACGCTACATCAACTGATATAGGTGTAGAGTGATAACCTTATATAATATATGTAAATCAAAATCATATTAAGATAAGTGATTTTAGGTCAGAGGTGATTATTAAATGATTTATAAAAATACATCAGGTGCAATAAGGAAATTCTATGGAGTAGAATTCAAACCCGGAGAAGTGAAGTCTGTTCCGGGGTATATCAATGCACACAATATGATCAGAGTACAAAGTATGCCTGAAACTGTCAGTGATGTACCGAGTAATACTACGGTTGATAAGGTCGATACTCCGGAGGAACCCGTGGTAAAAACCGGAAACCGCAGAAAATCCAAGAATATATTAAAGGAGGATATTACAGATGGCACAGATAATAATTAATGAAATCTCAGACAACTATACCTTTAATACAGGTACAGGTGCCTTTGCCACAGTAGCTTTGCCTATCACAGCAGCGTGGGGTCCGGCGTACATTGATCCGGCAACTCTCGATGAGGGTACAACTGTTGCAGATGTACTTGAAGATACTGATTGGTTCAGATTCCCGGCAACTCAGCAGGGTCTTGAATCATTTGTATCTACATTCAGAGGTCCTTCCTCAAACTACAAGGTAGCTAATGATTATTCATATCAGATAGCTATGACTCTGCTTACCGCAGGCTATGATGTGCTGGTATGCCGTGTATGCCCCGGTACTAACGCAAGTGGTAGCATTACATTCGGTACAGGTAAGTCTCTTGACCTGACCGCTAAGTATCCCGGTTCATTCGGAAACAACATTAAGGTCAGCATTAATAAGCTCACTTATAGGGTTGGTGCTGAAACATACTCATACTTCAATCTTATAGTATATGTATCACCCGATGGAGTAGGCCTTACAGCTGTTGAGAATCTTAGCTTCACGTTCGGATACAACGAAGCTGATATTCCTATGCTTGATGAACTGACTTCTGATTTCCTTACATTTACAAATCACGGTGTAGCAGATACTGATACTCCCGATCCTACACCTACCGATACTACAGCACTCTCCGGTGGTTCTGATGAGATCTCAGCTGAACTGACTACAACCGCAGCAGAGTATGCTCAGGCACGTTATGGCGGTACATATGCTGTAGATGATAACGGTTATATCAACGGAGCAGGTTATTCTACTCCGGCATCAATAGCATATGTTTCAGCATTGGCTAATACCACAATTACGGATGCTACAAAGCTCAAGGCTATTAAGCAGATGGAGTGGTGCTACAATGCAGCATTTAATGTATACCAACTCCTGAAGGATAAGTTGAACTACAATCCTAATAGAATCATCTGTCCTTGGGATGACCAGAATATCTTAGCTATCGCTCCCGATACAACAATCACAGCAAGTACATTTGTTGTATCTCCGCTCCAAAAGATCATTATGGATGTAGCATTCTTCAGCAGATGTGCTACTGGTATGCTTGACCTTCCTAAGTCGCTCCCAAGAAGCTTTGTATATAATACAAATGCTACTTCCCTTGGCTATGTACAGCAGCTGTCAGAGGTCACGGTCGCTCAGGGAGAGTATTCTAACAATATTCCGCTCTTCAATACAAATAGTGGTATCTACGGTCCGTGGGCTCCCTACCGACTGGTAGGTATGCAGAAGATGGTTTCTGTTCCTCCCTCATTCATCGCTCTGCTCATTCATAGAGCTCAGGTTCTTAATCAGGCAGAACAGTATGAGTGGATTCTTCCTAAGAACAGAAAGCATAATCTTAAAATCGGTGAACCTGATTACTCCGTATCTACTAAGCTCCTCAACATCTGGCAGAAGCTTGATGGTGTCGGTGTAAACGTTATCACTAAGATCCCTGACCTCGGTACTAACGTATGGGGTAACTCAACACTCTTTGATGTTCCTCCGGCTACATATCAGGCTCTTGCTAATATGTCTACAAGATGGATTGTAAATGCTGTCGAAGATGTAGTATATCGCTGTGGTATCGCTATAACCTTCCAGTACAATAACGAGCAGGCTTATGGCAAGTTCTATGCAGGAGTATCACCTATACTTGATACAATGGTAACTGTCGGAGCAATCGAAGATTACAAGATTAAGATGTCCGCAGATGTAAACGGTTTGGATCAGGTGAACGCCAATACTGTGATTGGTAAGATTTGGCTTGTTGTGAATGGTGTTGTCAATGATATTGTTGTTGACCTCATTGCACTTCCGCAGGGTACGAGTCTGGCTGCTTTCGGTGAGTAATTACATTACATGTAAAGAATCGGAGAGTATTATGCTCTCCGATTCTTTTTATTGCAACACTTGACATATATGCATACATATGGTATACTAAATATGTAGGGGGTGTGCCTAAATATGGGGGAATTCTCAATTACATATGGTCGGGGTTATGCATATTCATTACAGTATCATATAGTGTGGGGTGTATCAATGAACGTACCTCTACTTATGGGGGATATAGCTATTGCGGTGAAACAGAATATATTAGATTCTTTGAAATCCTTGGATATTACAGTTATTGATTTAGAAGTTGCACCAACATATATACATTTGTTTGTAAACTGCAAACCTCAGATTCGATTATCTGATGTAGTGAAAGTATTGAAAGGTAACTCAGCCCGAAAACTATTTATGTTGAATAAACGTATTAAACATACGTATGGCATTTCACACTTATGGACTAACTCTTATTTAGTGATTAGTCATAGTGATACCTATAAATCAATCATTGCTGACTATTTGCATCAGTTATAAGCGAGGAGGGTGTGTTATGGAGAAACGGATTTGTGTTCTATGTGGGGATGAATTTGAACCTAAATCCTCAAGAAGAACTATGTGCTATAAAGACCATTATCATGCTTGTCCTGTCTGTGGTAAGCCCGTATTAACTGATAGTCTACGGCATATTAATACTTGTTGTTCCAAGGAGTGTAGCTTAAAATCGGCACAACAAAATGCTTCACGGTATTGGCAGACACATCCGGAAGCGTTGTCGGCTAAACAGGCAAAGATTGAACAGACAAATTTAGAACGTTACGGTAGTAAGAATCCTATGGGGGATCTGACTATACGTGAGCGACAGCATAATAATTTGAAGAAAGTTATGTCTGAAAATGCAGAAGAGATTCAGCGCAAGCGACAATCTACCAACTTAGAACGATATGGTGTTATACATCCTATGCAGTCAGAAGGTGTAAAATCTAAGGTTGAAGCAACGTGTATGCGTTTATATGGTGAGAAGTCCACTTTACATCTGCCTGAAGTAGAGGCTAAGACCAAAGCCACATTGCTTAGTAAATATGGTGTGGATAACCCGGCTAAATCTAAGGTTGTTAGGAATAAAATGACAAATACCTGTGTTGATCGATATGGTGTACCGTATCCAAGTACAATGTGTCCGGAAATAAAATTTAAGGTTAAAACTACAATGATGGAACGCTATGGTGTTGAACACCCGATGCAATCTTCTGATATACTACAACGAGCTTTGGATCATCGGCAAGAAACAATGTCCAATCCTATAAAACGTGAAGATATACTAAGTAGGACAAAAGCTTCACAGGAGAAACTATACGGTGGGTGGGGAATGGCATCTCCAATACTTGCGGATAAAGCGTGTAAAACTATGGAACGCTTATACGGTGCTAAATATTATACTATGTCTGATGTGGGTAAGAAAAAGGTCGCAGAATCAAATATAGCTAAGTTTGGTGTAGCTGTATCTACTAAAAATGCGGCTGTTAGAGCAAAACTCAAACAGACTTTGCTTTCTAAGCAATCACCACAGATGCAATCTTTTAAGAAAGATCCCATATCATTTATTCAGGAATTGCCTGAGTATAAGCGAACAGAACCAATGCTTGCATCTATATTGGGTGTGACACCATCAACAATATCAGTGTTTGTATGCAGAAACAACTTACAAGGATATTTAGTTAATACGTATTCTTCTATGGAAAATACGGTATGTTCTTGGTTGGATGATTGGGGAATTAAATATATTCGTTGTTCTAAATCTGTAATTCCCCCATTAGAGTTAGATATATATATCCCATCGCATAACATAGCTATTGAGTGTAATCCTACGGCAACCCATAATTCATCATTTAAGACACCTTGGGGTGCAGAACCCAAATCCTATATGTATCACAAGAATAAATCTATTGCCTGTAGAGACATTGGCATATTCTTGTTTCACATATTTGGGTATGAGATGAATGCTCGGCCTGATGTGATTAAGTCTATGCTGAGAAATGCCTTGGGCTGTACTGAATCAAAGATTTATGGTCGAGATACCTATGTAGTAGAATTATCAGCAGAAGAATCTATGCGGTTTTTGAATGAGCATCATAGACAAGGTGGTACTAATGCGAGCATTCGACTCGGACTGAAACATAAGATGACGAACAAGTTAGTTGCAGTAATGACTTTCAATAAAGTACGTAGTACAATCGGTGAATCTGATGATGAAGGTGAGATTCTTGAACTCTCACGTTTCTGTAATCAAATCAATACTACCGTAGTAGGGGCCGCAAGCAAGCTGTTTAAGTATTTCAAGCAGCATTACTCTTTTGATAAAGTTATTTCTTTTTCAGATATAGCACACACAAAAGGTGACTTGTATTCTGTTTTAGGTTTCCGACAAGTTAATGAGTCTAAGCCAAGTTATGTTTGGGTCAGTTTGAAAGGGGCATCATATTTCAATCGTGTAAATTGTCAGAAGAAGAACCTACCTAATTTGTTTTCAGATGTTACTCAGGAAACAATTAAGAATCATACTGAAAAGGAAATTATGATGAATCACGGATTCGCTCAGGTGTTTGATTCAGGTACGATTCGTTGGGAGTACACCAATTCCTAATTCATATACTACTACAGATCACCCTCTATCGGTAATAATCGGTGGAGGGTGATTTGTTTTTATTATCAGGAAAAGTTTGAACTGAGTAATCGTTATAGTAAGTAAGGGAGTGAATTGTATGGCGATATCGAATGAGAAAGTAAGAGCAAGGTATGAGAAGTATATAGGCAAGACATTTGGTGAGTGGGAAGTTATCGGTGTAACAGATGAGTTCTATGTAATCGGTCAAGAGAGACGAAGAAAACTCTTATGTAGATGTAGCTGTAAAGCGCATACTGTGAGAGCAGTTAGAGCTGACCATGTTATACACGGGATATCTACATCCTGCGGTTGTGTGAAGTCGAAAGTTCGTAGGGAGAATATAAAAGAAGTAAAACCTGATCAGTATAGGCGTAATATTATCACACCTACGTTGTGGTATGAGGACAAGGAAGAATATGTCATAGGTCATACACCAAGCGGTTACATATTCTATATAGATAAGTGCGACTATCCCATAATTAGCCAATATGTTTGGGGTATACATCCGTATCACGGCTTAGGATTGATAAGAACAAAGGGTGAGCCAATATCAATGATACAACTCTTAATGCATATTCACAAATTTTACAAGGTGAAGTACAAGAACGGCAATAAGCTTGATTATCGTATGGAGAATTTAGATATTACTCCTATGCCGAAAGGTGTCTACTTCAATAAAAATCATAACAAGTGGCACGTAAGACTTACTATAGACGGTAAGAGGAAAACCATAGGTTATTATTCAGTAGCGAAAGATGCTGTAAGAGCATTGGAGCAGGCTAAACAAGAGTATAGGGGGCAAAATTATGATACTACCTGAGATTTATAATGTACATGATGAGATATTACCGTTAATGCCGTTTAAGATACAAGGTTCAAATGGTGTGCATATAGACCAAATACCCTATAGTGTCAGTGGTATAGATTTCTATGGTTGTGATGAGGAGATAAGTTGTTTTGCTGATACGTACCATTATGTGTATGATAAATACGAGCATGGTCAGCTTATAAAGCAGGAATTACAGTGTAATGACTACGGCAAATATGAATACTATTTCTCCGCAGGTGCATTGGCTATTTTGTGTTCTATTTATGATATGAATATTCCTACCGAGGAAGCTGTGACAGCATATACACGGTTATACCCTGAGTGCATTCATAAATTTTATAATTTTATGCTGAAGCATAAACCGGATAGCGGCATAAAGTTGTCTATTGACGGTGTAGATTTTCAGATGCAGTTAGTATTTCAGTGGGAGAACTCGGTTGAACCGTATACGTGTGTAGGCAGCGACTGTAGATTGTATGTACCATCGAGTGAAACTTTCAAGTGCATAAATACCTCAGTAGTTCTATGGGAGCAGGCTACACCTACTAAGAATCAGGAGTGTATGCTTTGTATGAATCCAATATATAACACTCGCAGATACGCCGTTATGCTCTTAGGTGAATTATATGAAATGGCTGAGAATAAGAGTAAAAAGGGGAGGAATTAATTATGGGTCACGCAAATATACAGCATCCTGAAACCGGGATGTGGAGATGTTGGTCTACTGTCGTAGATAATTGGATAACTGATTGGATGACAGAATCTGATTACAAGGAATGGATAATACAGGAAGCCGCCAATAGTATGCGTGAGGAATTATTGCACTTTGGTATAAAGACATCCCGATATATCACATATAATGATTGCATATATAGTGTTGCTTTTCAGAGTATGTGTGAACAGTGTCCGGATAGGTTTGAAAGATGTGATGAATGTGATAAGAATATCACTGTGGAAGCTTATATCAAACAAGGGGATGACTATTTGAATTTAGGATTTGCTGAAATGGGGGTGTAATCCTGAGAACTAAAAGCACAACTGTAAAAATGTAGGGATAAGCAATCGTTATTATATTTAGGAAGAGTAATATCTTTCCTACATATTATTTTCAGGAGGAGAATTCATAATGAGAGAATTAAATCAGATTTTATCAGACATCAATGCCGAAGCTGAGAAGTTATCTGCTCTGTATAAAGAGCTGGCGTTAGCAAAAGGTATACCTGTTGGTACAGTAGATACGGTTCCTTATGGTGGTGCTATAGTATTTACAGTAAACTCCGATTCGATGTCGTTTGATGATGAATTAATGCGTGATATGTGTGTTAAGCTTGATTCATATGGTATATTTGCGGTATTCTGCAATAGTACAGATGTGAAGTATAGTATCTATCACACAATGCAGGAGTATGGCAAAGCTCTTGATGATGCGGTGGCTGAACTTAGAGGAGAGGAGCAGGACATATGATATTATGTTTTGAGTTGACAATGCCTAACCGGGGATCGTGGAATGGTCGGTGGTCTGGTGAAGATGATAAGCATTATATCATCAGAGCCTATCGCACAAAGGCTGAGATTGAGAAATATTCCTATCTTGACGGTAAGGACTTCTGGCACCGTTGGAATGATGGTTGGACAGCTTGTATATCCTGCTCAATCATAGATTCAAAAGAAGCAGCAAAGCGTAGGAAACAGAGTAAAGGTTTCTGTGGGTATGATTGGATGGTGCAGAGCATTCTTTCCGGCAATAT